>Ga0163161_10000091_pt1 | contig 90927 bp, 74 predicted proteins | sample S45metaG_FD_129847 | JGI IMG/M metagenome (GOLD analysis project Ga0163161, IMG submission 129847) | Switchgrass rhizosphere microbial communities from Kellogg Biological Station, Michigan, USA - S4-5 metaG | ecosystem: Host-associated > Plants > Roots > Rhizosphere > Soil | place: USA... | reverse complement strand
AGTGTTCTACTAAAAAATCAGGAAGCATAAATTTTAAAAGATCTATAGCGGTCATATCAAAATCTTAGATTGCAAATTTCTGATTTTATTTTGACATTCCTCCCCAGGTTTTGAGATTGATCCCTTTTTTCGTTTTAAACATCTTTATTACAGCAATATAAAACTTTTGGAGTGAGAAAAAAAACTTACCGCAGAGAACACTACGTTTTTTTACTCTTAGCTTTTATAAAAGGCAAAGTTCGCAAAGCTTTATATTAATTTAGCTTTACGAACTCTGTGTTTTCTGAGGCATTCTTAGATAAAAATCTTTACATTCTATGCTGTAAAGAATAATTAACAAATATAATTTTCTTATGTTTCTCCACAACATTTAGCATTGACCCGGTTCAACAATTTTCATTTTCCAGCAGACAAACAACCACAAATGTTTTATTTTGATAATTAATTTAAAAGAGAATATTTATGTTATAAAATTAGATTAACGAGTAAAAAAACATCGTTTGCTCATATAAAATCTTAAATAGATTTAAGATTTTTGTTAGTTTTCAAAGTGTCTATTAGCTTTTGCGTAAACAATTCTGAACCCTTCTTATTAAGATGTTCTGCATTGTAAAAATATATTTTTTTAATTGACATCGAATCATTCGAATAATCATAAAACGGAATATTATATTTTTTACTGAAATTTCTGTACAACAATATTATTCTATCTCTATTTTTAACGAATTTCTGTCCCTCTATATATTCAGGGGTATAAACTAAAACAATCTCTATTTTTTTATCCTTACATTCTCTTAAATATTTATCAAACAAAAGCACTGATGCATTATCCAATTTTATATCATAATTCTTCATTTTCTTTTTTGCTTTATCAAAATCCGAATTCCATTTCCAATCTTGTCCTTGATAACCTTTTATCCTTACCTCTTTATCCTTATCAATTTTAAACATAGAGAAGACATTTTTTTTAACATCCCGGCATTTAGAGTACCTGATTAAAGGAATCACATAATCAATTAAATCAAAACCGTTATAACTTATTGTTTTGGCTCTAATTTTATTATTCCAAAGCATATATGGAAGAAATTGCTCAAAATCATACAGATCCTTTCTTTTCATTAAAGTAAATATATCCACAGAATGAATAATCAATTTAGGTCTAGTGTTATTTTCGAGTAATAATGAATGCCTGAGATGTTGTAACCAAAAGTTATGTCCATCTATCCCTAAATTATATGTTGACAAATTTAATTCATTAGATAGCATTGTTGGATTAATCTGTGTCCAAGCTCTGGAACTCCCATATATAACAATATCTGAATTAATTTTTCCATCAATTATATCATTCCAAGTGGAATATTCCCCTTCCGCATAAGTATTTGACTTTTTTAAATTTTTTGATATAAAAACATCAACAAAGTATGCTATGAAAATGATTGGAGTTAAAAAAAGCAGTAGTTGTATTATAAATTTTCTCATATTTAGAATTGAAAATAAATGAATTTTTGTTCTGTGCCTGCAAAATAAAATATAGCAATTATTATAACGTAATACAATCCCCATCTTATGATTTTAGGTAATGCATTCCCTAATTTTGCAATGGCGTATTGTTGTTCCCTGCCAAACCATTCTACCAATACAAAAATAATCATCAATAACATTAAGGGTTTAACAAAGTCATCATTTTCATACATAGGATATACAAATAAGCTTTTCGAAAATATTTTCGTGATTATATTCCAAGCATGAGATAAATTTTCTGCTCTAAAAAAAATCCATGCAAAAACAGTTAAACTGAATGTTAAAAACATTGAAACTAATTCTTTGATGGTTGGAAAATATTTTCCCTGAGCCACAATGTCAAGATTAGTTCTATTGGTATTAAAAATTATCGAAGGCAGAATAAATAAAGCATTCAGAAATCCCCATACAATAAATGTCCAATTTGCCCCATGCCAAAAACCACTTACAAGAAATATTATAAAAATATTTCTAATTTTCATCCAGTTTCCTCCCTTACTTCCCCCTAAAGGTATGTACAGATAATCTCTAAACCAGGTTGACAAAGATATATGCCAACGCCTCCAAAATTCGGCTATATCCCTTGAGAAATAAGGAAATGCAAAATTCCTCAATAAGTCGATCCCAAAAAGTCTTGCCGTACCTATTGCAATATCGGAATAGCCTGAAAAGTCACCATAAATTTGAAATGTAAAAAATATTGCTCCCACAAGAAGTGTACTTCCTGAGTACTCTGTGGAATTATTAAATATCATATTAGCATACTCTGCACATTGGTCAGCAATTACTACTTTTTTAAATAATCCCCATAAAATCTGTTTCAATCCATCAACTGCTTTTGAGTAGTCAAAATTCCTTTCTTTTTTTATTTGTGGTAAAAGATGTGTTGCACGTTCAATTGGACCCGCTACCAACAATGGGAAAAAACTTACAAAAACGGAATAATCAACAAAATTCCTCTCAGGTTTAATTCGGTCTTTATATATATCGATTACATACGATAATCCGTGAAAAGTATAAAAGGAAATTCCGACAGGCAAAATCACTTTTAAAAACAAAGGGCTTATAGAAAATCCAAAACTAGAAATTACATTTGCAAAAGAACTGGCAAAAAAATTATAGTATTTAAAAATACCTAGAAATCCAAGATTTACAGCTATACTTAACCAAAACCAAAATTTCTTATTACTTTGACTTTTCGCTTCCGACATTTTAATCCCCGTATAATAATCTAACAAAGTCGAAAAAACAAGTAAGAATAAAAATCGCCAATCCCAACAAGCATAAAAAAAATAACTTGCGATTAAAAGTAGAATATTTTGAAATTTAAAAGATTTTTTTACGACAAACCAATAGAGTATAAATATTAAAAGCAAAAAAAATGCAAAGTTTACCGAATTAAAAAGCATAATATAAACTCATAAATGTTATCAAAAGGAGTAAATTGGCCACCGAAAAGTAGTTTCATTTGCAAATATATTATATTCCATTTCTTTTTTGTTAAACTGGCCAGTTATTAATTTAACCATTTATCCAGCCCAAGCAATTTTATAATAATAGCCAACGAATTAGATTTTAAACACTACCACTTAGTTTATTTAATTTCATATAAACTTTTTTAAAATCTTCGGAAAACAAGTTCGACATTTTAACTGTTAAGGGTAAAAAAACCTCTGTTAGAGCTACTTAAAAATCTATACCTTTATATTTACAAATTATAACTGGTTATAAAATGGAAAAAATAGAACACATCAATTATATCAAATCACCTATTACAGATGTTTATAAAGCACTAACAACACAAGAAGGTCTTGGTGCTGTTTGGACAGAAGAATTGCTTGTTAGGCCGGAAGTAGGGTTTATCAATGAGTTTGGCTTCGGGGATAATGATCTCACAAAAATGAAAATACTGGAATTATCTCCAAACAAAAGAGTATTATGGGAATGTGTAGATTCTGACCCAGAATGGATTGGAACTGGTATTTCATTTGACCTAAGAGAGAAAGACGGAGTAACGGCAGTTGTTCTCAAACATTTTGATTGGTGTGAATTAACCGAGTTTTACCAATGGTGCAATTATAATTGGGCAATGTTTCTTTTAAGTCTCAAAAGTTATTGTGAAGATGGTAAAGGAACCCCTTATCAAAAGCGGAAGTTTTAGGCTATAACCTTCATAAAGGCTTATTTTACAATAGCATAAAATTCACAACTCGCTTCATGCAAAACAGGAAAATTGCATGAATTGGCAATAAAACACAATTGATTGGCTTTTTTATGAAGCTCAATCGCCAAATCAATTTTATCCGGATTTGTAATTTTTACTTTAGGATTTAATTGAACTTCTGTAAATCGCCCGCTTCCATCTGGAGAAACTTCGAGCGTTGCTTCTGCATTGTCTAAATATTCTAAAACTTCTATTCCGTTTTGAGAGCAGACATATAGGTATGACATCATATGGCAAGAAACCAAGCTGCTCAATAGCAAATCTTCTGGATTGTATAATTCCGGATCGCCTTTAAATGCTTTTGCAGCTGAAACATCCAGAACTGGTTTTCCTTCAATTTTGATTTGATGACTTTTATTGTAGAATCTTTTCGTTGAATCTTCTTGTTTTTGATTTGAAGTCCATTTTGCTTCTGCTTTAAAAAGATGTTTCATTTTGTTTTCGTTTACTTTGCAAAATTAAGCTTTTTACAGAGTTGCAAATGAATTAATCTGGCAAAGTCGCTAAGGCGCCAAGTTTACGAACAAAGCTTAAAAAAACTTTGCGACTCTGCGACTTTGCGTGCAATTTCTCACCAGTTTTCACATAAAAAAACCTCGAAAGTACTCCTTTCGAGGTTTCTTAGAGAATTACTAAAATTACCAAACAAATTCTAAAACTATTTTTTTACTGAGAATTTAAAAACAGTTTTAGTCTTATATTTTTCTCCCGGGTTTAAAACCGTTGTTGGAAAGTCTTTCTGGTTTGGAGAATCCGGATAATGTTCTGTTTCTAAACAAAGCCCGGTTCTGTGAGCGTATGTTCCGCCTTTTGGCATTGGTAAAGTTCCGTCAAGGAAATTTCCTGAGTAAAACTGAATTCCAGGTTCGTCAGTTGTCATTTCCATAACTCTACCGCTTGCTGCGTGGTATACTTTTGCAATAATTGTTTTTCCTTTTTCAGGATTATTCAATACCCAACAGTGATCGTAACCTTTTCCTCTTTCTAATTGTTCGTTCTTCACTTCGATATCTTTTCCAATTAATTTTGGCGTTCTGAAATCGAAAGGCGTATTGGCAACATCTTCTAATTTTCCTGTTGGAATTAAAGTCGCATCAATCGGAACCAATTTATCAGCATTTAAAGTCAATTCGTGATCTAAGATTGTTTTTGTAAAATCTCCTGATAGATTGAAATACGAATGTTGCGTAAGGTTTATAACTGTCTTTTTATCTGTAGTTGCCTCATACAATACTTCTAATTGATTATCATTTGTCAAAGTATAGGTTACAAAAACCTGTAAATTTCCAGGATAACCTTCTTCCATATCTTTGCTTAAATACGATAATTTCAATGTAGCTTCCGTTCCTGATTTTGCTTCTTCAGCTTTCCAAACCACATTAAAATATCCTTGCGGACCTCCGTGCAAAGCATTTGGCGCATTATTGATGGCCAATTGATATTCTTTTCCGTCCAAAGAGAATTTCCCTTTAGCGATTCGGTTTCCGTATCTTCCAATCAAAGCTCCAAAGAATGGATTTTCTTTTTCATATTGTGCCAAAGAATTAAATCCAATTACTACATTTTCAGAAACGCCCTCTTTATTAGGCACTTTCAAATCTGTAATTCTTCCACCAAAAGTGATGATGTCAACTTCCATCCCATTTTGATTTTTCAATTTGTAACTGTCTACTTTTTCTCCTTTTGAAGTGGTTCCATAAGAAGATTTTTCGATTGTAACCGTGACTTTTTCATCTGAAGAAACTGTTGTAGCATCCATTTTTTTATCGCTTTTGCATTGAACTGAAAGTGTAACCAAACTCATTAGGCTGATTCCAAAAAAACAACGTTTTAATACATTCATAAATAATATTTTTTTTAGATTATTGTGAAAAATAAAATGTGAAAAGCTTAAAAGTAACAAATTTTAAGACAAAAATTAAAACCTCAAAGCCTCTGCAACTTAGAACCTTAGCACCTTAAAAAATTAAAGTCCATGCTGAAATAAATGATAATACGCTTCATTGGCATTGATCTTATCTTTAAAATCTCTTACTGTAGTTTTTTCGTCAATTACCAATAATTCGATTCCAGCGATATCCGCAAGATCTTCCATGTATTCAGTTGTAATAGCTTGACTATATACAGTGTGATGTGCTCCTCCCGCAAGAATCCAGGCTGTTGCTGCGATATCAAGATTTGGTTTACAATCCCATAAAACTCTGGCAACCGGTAATTTTGGTAAATCAGCCATTGGTTTAACCGCTTCAACTTCGTTCACGATCAAACGGAAACGATTCCCCATATCAATCAATGAAACATTTATAGCAGCTCCAGCAGGTGAATTAAATACCAAACGTGCAGGATCTTCTTTTCCTCCAATTCCTAACGGATGCACTTCACATGAAGGTTTTGCATCTGCGATCGATGGACAAATTTCTAACATATGTGACCCTAAAACATATGATTTTTGAGGTGTAAAATGATAGGTATAATCTTCCATGAAAGAAGTTCCTCCTTCAAGACCAACGTTCATCACTTTTAAGGCACGAACCATTGCAGCTGTTTTCCAATCTCCTTCTCCACCAAAACCATAACCATCGGCCATTAATCTTTGTGTTGCAATTCCTGGAAGTTGTTTCCAAACTCCAAGATTTTCAAACGTATCTGTAAAAGCTCCAAAACCTCCTTCTTCAAGGAAAGCTCTTAAACCTAATTCTATTTTTGCTGCTTCTACTAATGAGCTTCTTTGCGCTCCGCCTTCTTTTAATGAATCGGTTAGAGAATATGAAGATTCATAAACTGCCAATAAATCATTTAATTGTTGGTCTGTAACTTTCTCAATATGTTTGGTAACATCAGATGAATCATATCCGTTAACCGACATTCCGAAACGGATTTGAGCCTCAACTTTATCACCTTCTGTAACGGCAACTTCACGCATGTTGTCTCCAATACGGGCTACTTTTAGATTTTGAAGTTCATCCCATCCTAAAGCTACTCTTGTCCAAACTCCCAATTTGTTTAAAACACGAGAATCTTCCCAATGTCCAACAACCACTTTACGTTTTTTACGCATTCTGGACATGATAAATCCAAACTCACGATCTCCGTGTGCCGATTGATTCAGGTTCATGAAATCCATGTCGATTGTTCCCCACGGAATTTCAGCATTGTATTGTGTATGCAAATGGCACAATGGTTTCTTTAGAATACTTAATCCGCCAATCCACATTTTTGCTGGAGAAAAAGTGTGCATCCAAGCGATAAGTCCGATACAGTTTTTAGCAGAATTTGCTTCTAAACATAAATCTAAAATTTGCTTAGGTGATTTTAAAGTGTCTTTGCAAACAATTTTTACTGGTATTTGTGATGAAGCATCCAAACCTTTTGCCATAATTGCAGCATGTTCCGCTACTAATTTTAAGGTTTCCGGTCCGTATAACTCCTGGCTTCCTACTACAAACCATACTTCTTTTTGAGATATATCTATCATTTCTTATTTTGTTTCAAGTTTTCTTCGTTTCAAGTTTCAAGTTTTGAAATCATCGAAAATCTTTGTTATCAATTATTTTGTTATTTTTTGTTTCAAGTTTTCTTTATTTCACGTTTCAAGTTTCACGTTCCAATAACTTGAAACTAAAAAAACCTGAAACCTGAAACAAACTTTTTACTGTCCGTAATACGAATCTTTTCCGTGTTTACGGTTGTAATGTTTCTTTATTAGGGAATCTTTTAATCTTGGTGCATTTGGATTTATTTGTAAAGTCAGATACGCCATTTCGGCAACGACTTCCAGAACTTTACTGTTGTACACTGCTTTTGCGGCGTTTTTTCCCCAGGCGAATGGACCGTGATTTCCAATTAAAACCATTTCTACTTCTTCATAAGAAAGATTTTTTTCTTTGAAACAATCCAAAATCTGAATTCCGGTATTATGCTCATAGTTTCCTTCAATAAGAGAATCTGCCATCGGTGGCGCACACGGAATATCAGCTGTTAAATGATCGGCATGCGTGGTTCCAAAGATTGGAATATCTCTTTGCGATTGTGCCCAAGCCACAGAATATGTTGCATGTGTATGTGCAACTCCACCAATATTTGGCCAGTTTTTATATAAATAAGCATGCGTTTTTGTATCTGATGACGGACGCATAGAACCTTCGATAATATTATTCTCAAAATCTACAATAACAATATCTTCCGGTTTTAAATCTTCATACGGAACTCCGCTTGGTTTAATGGCAAAAACACCATTTTTTCTATCCACAGCACTTACATTCCCAAAAGTATATACGACCAAATTCAATGCATTTAATTGCATATTGGCTTCGTAACATTCCTGTTTTAAATCTTTATAAAGAGAACTCATGTTGCGAAATTTTAATGGTTGGATCTTCAAAAGCACTTAATTGATCGTACGCTATTAATAGTTTGTGATATGCTGCTACTTTATCTAATTGAGGGAAATATTCTCCGTCGAAATCGCTTCCTATTTTTTGACTTGCTTCGATTACATTCGAATAAATTCCAGCTGCAACTGCTGCATAAATCGCTGCTCCTAAAGCCGGAGTTTGGTCTGAGGCTGCAATTTTGATTGGCTTGTTTAAAACGTTTGCCAAAGTCTGCATGATAAAAGGTGATTTACGAGCAACACCGCCAATCCCGATTACGCTGTCGATTTTTACACCTTCTTCTTCAAAACGATCGACGATTTTTTTCGCTCCAAAACAAATAGCATTTACCAAAGCTTTAAAAATATGAGGTGCTTTTGTTCCTAATGATAAATTTGAAATCGCACTTTTTAATTCTTGGTTTGCATCTGGAGTTCGACGTCCGTTAATCCAGTCCAAAGCAATTGGAAGACTATCAGAAACTGGAATTTTCTCTGCTTCTTTAGTCAATTCCACAATTAATTTATCGCTGAATTCTTCTCTTAATTGTTCTTTTTGAGCATCATTTAAAACTGTAGAAGAATCTAATAAATGATCAGTTGGCCAAAGCAATAATTCTTTGTACCAAGCCAATAAATCCCCAAAAGCAGATTGTCCTGCTTCAAGACCAATAAATCCAGGAATTACAGATCCATCAACTTGTCCGCAAATTCCGCGAACAGTTTTTGTTCCTACTTCTTCTTTTGAACCTACTAAAATATCACAAGTTGAAGTTCCCATAACGCGAACCAAAGTGTTCTCACCAATCTTAGCGCCAACTGCTCCGGAATGTGCATCGAAAGTTCCAACAGCTACAACTGTATCTGTAGAAAGTCCTAAACGATCTGCCCATTCTTTGCTTAAATTTCCGGCAACTAAATCAGATGTATACGTTTCATCATATAAGTTTCCGCGAAGTTGCGCCAAATACGGATGTAATTTTTCTAAGAATTCAACCGGCGGAAGTCCGTTCCAGTCTTCATGCCACATTGCTTTATGACCTGCGGCGCAACGGCTTCTTTTAAAGGTTTTTAAATCTTTATCTTCAATCAATAAATACGTCATTAAATCGCAGTGTTCCATCCAGGTGTGCGCTGCATTTCGAACCGCTTCATCTTCTCTGGCAATGTGTAGAATTTTTGCCCAAAACCATTCTGATGAATAAATTCCGCCTACATATTTGGTCACGTTTTCTCCGCCCCAGCTTACTGCCAGTTCGTTGATTTCGTTTGCTTCATTTATTGAAGTATGATCTTTCCACAACACCATCATCGCATTCGGGTTTTCCTCAAAACCTTTTGTCAAAGCCAGCGGAATTCCATCTTTCGTTACAGGCACAGGTGAAGATCCCGTTGTATCAATACAAATTCCACGAACTTGCGAAGGATCAACTTTACTCTCTTTTATAACCGTTTGAATTGTGATTTCTAAACCTTCAATATGATCTAATGGATGTTGACGAAATTGATTGATCGATGCGTCACAATATTGCTTGTTTTTCCATCTTTTATAATGAGAAACATTCGATGCCAGTTCTTGCCCGTTTTCAGTATCAATCAGCATCGCTCGAACAGAATCTGTTCCGTAATCCAATCCTATAACGTAATTTTTCATTCGAAATTCATTTTATAATAATGACAAATATAAATATAAATAATTTATAAGTGTATAAAAAACACTTAATAAAAATAACGGCTGTAATTTTTACAAATAATGCATCAAAACAAGAGTTTAAGGTCAAAACAAAAAATAAACGTTGGTATTACATTTATTCTGTTGCGATTATTTCAACTTAATTTTCAAAACCGTAACTGAGTAGGCTGGAAAATCATATTGAACTTTGCTTCCGTTTACTTTAAATTCGCTTTCTTTTGGACTAATTTTAGTTGGAGACTCAAAAGAATTCTCATCATTTAAGCCGTCTCCTTTTAAAGTTATCGCTGTTCCTTTTGAATCTAATTTTGCTCCTTTTAAATCAATTGAAACATTTTGAGCCGATGCAGAAGTATTCACAATTTTCAGAATTACTTCTTTAGAATTCACATCTTTTACTGCCGATGCAAACAAATCGTTTTGTCCTGTAACTGCTTTTCCGTCTTTTGTAATATTGATTAAATCCGTTCCTTTATTATTTGAGAATAATTTCTGAACATAATAATTTGGCGTTCCGTACGATTGTAAATTGTTAAACCAAATCATGTCCGGAGTCCATTGCCAACCTTCAACGTGAGCCAATAATGGTGCATAAGAAGTCAAATGAACTACCTCAGCATTACGCTCCATTCCCGTCATGAAAGCCGCTTCTGAGAACGCACATTCCCAATTATTTTTATTATCCGGACTTGCAATCGCTACACTTTGAGCTGCATATTCTCCAGCAAAAATCTTTGGTCCTTTACGATCGTAATTATCGTAACGGGTTACATTTTTGCGGAACCAAGCCGGATCTTTATAATAATGCTCATCAACAACTTCTGCGTTTAATTTTTTAAGTTCGGTCATACCGTAATCAAAATAATCTCCGTCAGGAAATGGTCCCGTTCCCGAAACAATGGTAATGTTTGGATATTTTGATTTAATCGCTTTTTGAAACACTTTGAAACGCTCGATATAATCTGGTCCCCATTGTTCATTTCCAACGCCAATAAATTTTAAATTGAATGGTTTTGGATGTCCCATATCAGCTCTCACTTTTCCCCAAGCGGTATTTAAATCTCCATTTGCAAATTCAATTAAATCTAAAGCATCTTGTACATAAGGATCGATTTGATCCATCGGAACCAATTCTCCTGTGTTGAACTGACAAGCCATTCCACAGCTTAAAATTGGTAAAGGCGAAGCCCCAATATCTTCGGAAAGTTGAAAATATTCGAAGAATCCTAAACCAAAACTCTGGAAATAATCCGGTGCCAATTTGTGTGCAAACTCAGTATTCCAACGATTAATCATCGTTTCTCTGTCTTCTACATTTCCAATCGACTTTTTCCATTGGTAACGCAATGCCAGTGTTTTTCCTTCCACGATACATCCGCCTGGGAAACGTAAAAATCCCGGTTTCAAATCGTATAATAATTGTACTAAATCAGCACGCATTCCGTTTTTTCTACCTTTCCAGGTATCTTCCGGAAACAACGAAATCACATCTAAATCTATAACTCCTGTTCCTTCAAAAGTGATTCTGATTTGTGCTTTTGCTTCTGTCGCCGTTGCTGTTAATTGTGCCGTATAATTTGTCCAGTCTTTTACTGTTGGAACGATCGAAGTTTCGCCTAAAACCTTTTTATTTTTATCAATGAATTGGATTTTAATCTTCGAAATATTTCCTGATATTTTTGAAGCTCTTAAAGACAAATTATAATGAAGATCTTTTTTGATTCCCATTCCTCTGAAACCTTCGTTGATCATTTCATAACCGTTTGCATTATTTACCGTAACGCGGCAATAATTATGATTGGTTCCTTTTTGCGAATATTGGATGATATTGGCAATTCCGGATTGTAGGTTTAATTTATGACGGTCGCTGTTTAGTTCGCTCCAACCCATCATTGGCGTTTCAAATTCAAATGATCTGTTCTTGATCATTTCGGCATACAAACCTCCATCGGCAGCAAAATTGATATCTTCAAAAAACACTCCGTACATAGTCGGTTCGATTTTGGTGACTGTTTTTGCAACATCAACCTGAAGATTGTTTTTTTGTGCCGAAGCTAAAAAGCCGTTCAGCAATAAACCACAAAGGGTAATTTTGGTAATTAAATTGGACTTCATTTTTTTTGTATTTAAATGTGTTTTTATGGCACGCGGATGACGCGGATAAAACGGATTTTTATTTTTTGTTTCACGCAGATTTTTGCAGATCTGAGCAGATTTTATTTTCTAATTTTTTTTATCCTTTAATCTGTAGCTATTATTTTTAAACACATATAGACATAGCTTTTGATTTTGAAAAAAGGCATTTCATTTTTTTAAATTCACATAGCTATGTGTGCAAATCTAGATTTGTTTTTATACTCTTTTTATTCATTTTAAAATCTATGTCTCTATGTGTTTAAATATTTTTTCTCGCAGATTTGGCAAATTGTTTTAATCCCAAAATCTTGATTCTTTCTTCTTTGTTCTATAATCTTAATTCTCTTTATAATCCAACCAAACTTTCATTTTCCCAACACCACGATTTGACCAGCTGTAATATGGAATTGCTTTAAATTTTGAATTTTCGATTACGTTGACACCTTGCAATAGATTTGCTTCTTTTTTTACTTTGAAAGTATCTCCGGCGGCTACATCTATTTTATCGAAATTGGTTTTGTTGTCAATTTCTTCTACGGCGTAAACGATTGGTCCATATTCTAAAGAAACTTTGTTTTTGTTGGTTGCCACTTTAGCATTGGTTTGAACTTCCTGAACTTCCATTGGGAAATTAAGATTGATTTTATCTCCTTTTTTCCAATTTCTTGTAATGGTGAAATAACCGTCTTGTGGCTGAATTGCTAAAACTTCTCCGTTTAAATTGATTGTTGCTTTTTGAGTCGAAGCTTTTTTATAGGAGTATAAATCTCCTGGTAAAACTTCATTTCTTGCCCAACCCGGAACTCTCAGTTTAATGGTAAATTGACCTTCTTTTTTCGGATTAACCGAGATCGCTACTTTTCCGTTCCAAGGATATCCGGTTTGTTGTGAAATCTGTAAATCGGTTTTCGCTAAAGCGAAAGAAGCATCGTTTGAAGCGTATAAATTCACATACAAAACATCTTTTGATTTTGAATAAATCAATCCCGGAATCGAAGGAATAAATCGAATTAAATTAGTCGGACAACAAGAACAATCAAACCAGGCCTGACGCGTGCAAGATCCTCTATTTGATTTAAAAACGCCATCAGATTCCAAGGCATTTGGATAGAAAAATTGTTTTCCGTCTAATGAAATTCCTGAGATTAATCCGTTGTACATTGTTCTTTCGATCACATCAAAATATTCTGATTTTCCGTATAAATTATGCAATCTGTGATTCCAATATACATCTCCAATTGCAGCGCAAGTTTCGTTATATGCCGTTAAGTTTGGTAATTCATAATTGTCTCCAAAAGCTTCTCCGTCATGTCTCGAACCAATTCCGCCTGTGATGTACATTTTTTTGTTTACCATATTATTCCATAAATTATTTACGGCATCCGTATAGGATTTGTCTTTTGTCATTGCGGCAATATCAGTCATTCCAGCGTACATATAAACGGCTCTTACGGCATGACCAACCACTTCATTTTGCTGTACCACCGGAATATGATCTTGCGCATATTCGCCATATAATTTATGATTGTTTGGATTTCCGCGATTGTCCAGAAAGTATTTCGCCAGTTTTAGATAATCTTCTTTTCCAGTAATTTGGTATAATTTTATCAAACCCGTTTCTACAATTTGATGTCCCGGAACTCCTTTTACCTGACCCGGACCATCTCCAAAAGTTTTCACTAATAAGTCAGCATTTTTAATGGCGATATCAAGGAAATTTCTTTTTCCTGTCGCTTCAAAATGCACAACAGCAGCTTCAATCAAATGTCCTGAATTGTAGCATTCGTGACTGATTTGTAATGATTCCCAACGCTTTCCTTCGATAACCGGAACCCATGGCGCTGGTGGTTTTGCTGGATTTATAGTTCTCCATGTTGTAAGATATCCGTCTTTTTCCTGACCAATTTTTACAATTGCAATCAACGAATCTAAAACGCGATCCAGTTTTGGATTTGGTGCACTAATTAAAGTATTCGAAGCGCCTTCGATAATCTTATAAACATCTGTATCATCAAAAGGCATTTCGCCTCTTACTGTTCCTGTTTTTTGTTTTCCTGCAATTAAGAAATTCTCAAAACGACCTTCTTCATTACATTTCTGAATGGCGTATGCAATCGTAACTTCCTGCACTCTTTTGATAATGGGTAACCAAAAAGAATCCGTCAATTTTACATTTTGAATGTTTACCGGTTCAATTTGATAACCTGCTTTTAAGGCAGAAGTTTTGTCGCTGGATTGTACCACATTATTTTTGATTTCTTTACAGGAAACAAAAATTAAAAATGACATAAAAATCGTCAAAATATGGAAAGTATATTTTTTCATTATGTTGTTTATTCTATTTTAAAACGGGCCACAAATCAGCATCCCAAGCCATTTCTTTAACTACTAATCTTGGCGTTCCGTTGGTTTTCTTTTCGTAAGCGTGGTAAAAAATATAATCTTTTCCATCAAATGTATAAGCGCTGTTATGGCCTACGCCAAAGTAATTTTCATCGCCCTGAACTACAATACTTCCTCCGCCTTCTGTTAATAATTTTCCATCTTTATCCACATAAGGCCCGGTTACATTTTTAGATCTTCCAACAACGACTTTATACGTGCTTTTTTCTCCGCGACAGCACAAATCCCAGGAAAGAAATTGATAATAATAGCCGTTTTTCTTAAAGATAAAAGGTGCTTCAAGCGCGCCATCTCCCGGATCTGAATCTGGTAATTCAAATGTTCTTTTACGTTTCGAAATTGTGTGCCATTCCTGAGGCTGAGCAATCGATTTTAAATCGGGATTTAGTTTTACCATTTTTAATCCTTCCCAAAAAGAACCAAATGACAACCACGGTGTATTGTTTTCATCGAAGATTAAATTAGGATCAATGGCGTTCCACATATCACGGTTTGGTTGCGATTGAATCACGATTCCCTGATCGACCCATTTGTAGTTTTTGTCTTTTGGATCTAATGTTGTATTGGTCGCAACGCCAATTGCCGATGTGTTTTTGGCGAAAGCCGAAACAGAATAATACAGATAATACATATTGTTATGAAACGAAATATCCGGCGCCCAAATATGGTTTTTAAAATCAGCTGCAACGCCATCTGCCCAAACTGGTTTTTCTGCAAAAACCTGAGATTCTTTGTTCCAGTTTTTTAAATCCTTTGAACTAAAAACACTGATTCCGTTTCCGGTGCAATACAGATAATAAGTGTCTTTTTGTTTGATGACAACCGGATCGTGAACGACAATTTCCTGTGCAAATGAAACCGAAGTTGTCAGCATCACTATTAGAGAAAATACCTGTTTTATGTTTTTGTAAAACTTCATAATTGGATGTTTTTCTTCACCATATAAGTGATATAAGATAATTTAAGTTTGAACTGAAAACTGTTACTTTCTAAATCATATAAGTTTTCCCTCTAGTTTTAAATGAACTTATATCACTTATATGGTGAAAATTTGTTCTGCTATTTTGAAAACTGAGTCTGAAAACTATTTACTGAATTCCTTCAGATGTCATAATAACTCGTTTCATTGTTCCGTCTTTGTTATAATATAATTTGTCTACACAAACTGATCTTCTAAAACTTCCTCCGTTGGGTTGTGATGCTCCGTTGTGATAAATGAAATACGATTGTCCTTTAAAATCTATAATCGATTGATGATTGGTGTTGCTGTTTCCGGCTAACTCGTTTAAGATTCCTTTAAATTCCCACGGACCTGTAATTGATTTACTCATGGCGTAAGCTATTTTCTCCGGAAACTCATAGGCATATGATAAATAATACCAGTTTTTATGTTTGTGAATCCAAGGTGCTTCTGTATAATGTGGTAAATCTATGTGATGAATTGGACCGTCAATTTCAATCATATTTTCTTTTAATTTGGCATAATGACAAGCGGTATTTCCCCAAAACAAATAAGCTTGTCCATCCGTATCGATATAAACCGTTGGATCGAGATCGTCCCAGCTTATATCGGTAAATTTTGTCATGTCATTTGTAATCAAGGCTTTTCCTAAAGCATCTTTAAAAGGTCCTGTTGGACTGTCTGAAACTGCAACTCCAATTGATTTTCCGGGTACCGAACCATGTTCAACCGTTACATACCAATAGAATTTTCCATTTCTTTCAATTACTTGTGAAGCCCATGCATCGCCTTTTGCCCATGCAAAATCGGTTACTTTTAACGGCACCGGATGTGATTCCCATTTTTTCATATCTGATGAAGAATACACGACCCATTCGTTCATTTTATAAAAATTAAAATCATTTGGTGCTTCGTCATGACCGGCGTATAAATACACTTTGTCTTTGTAAACCAATGCTGCCGGATCGCCAGTATATTGATCTTTTATGATTGGATTATTGAATTTTGCTGGATCAATTTGGCTTTGAATTGTTTGACAGAAGGCAAGCAAAACTAAAAGTGATACTATATTTTTCATTATGATTATTTTACACATTATATTTTCTCGCAGATTTTGCAGATCAGGCAGATTTTTTATCCTTTAATTCTATGAAACTCTTTTTTTAAAGTAGATTTTTTTGCCCCGAATTCACGAATTTTTTTTCACGCAGATTTAAAAAGATTTAAGCGGATAAACGCAGATTACTTTTAATAAAAATCTAAAATTAAATCTGCTCTAATCTGCCAAATCTGCGTGAAACAAAATAATTTTAATTCACTTTTTTACCCCAAACCGGTAATCCGACTGACGTTAAACCTGAATAACTCAACGTTACTTTTCTGGTGGCTAATTCCCAATCCCAGGCATCTGTTACATTACATTTTACGCCGTTTATGGTCAGGATTTTTTTGGTGCTGTCATACGACCATGTTCCGTTTGCATCACCGCTTACTTTTTTATCTGCGGTTAAATAAAGCGTTACTGATTTCTGAATGGTTTTGTATTGATAGTTCATTGTGATTTGTTCCCAAGTTCCAACAAAACTTCCCTCGACAATTGTTGTGGCCGGTACAGCTGCATAACGTTCCGGATTAATAACCGGCCATCCATCTTCTGTCCATTGAATACCTCGAACATGACCCATCATAACAGCATTTGAAACTGCGATTCCAGGAACTCCTTCCGGTAAACGTGCTTGTGAGGCGTAATACCATTGTTTAGTATCTGGATTTTGAAAAACAGCACAATGCGATATTCCAACCCAACCAGTATGATTTTTAAAAGAGTACGGATGTGTAACCATCGGGAAACATTCTGCTCCATTTGTAATACTCATTCCACTTATAGTTTGATAAGGTCCTAAAATACTTTTTGAACGTGCAACACGTGTATTGTATGCAACCGATAATTCGTCGTAAGCCAGGAATAAATAGTAATATTGTGTATCTGGATTATAGATAATTTCCGGTCCTTCGAGTGCTTGCCAACGGTTTGAATTTACGTTTCCGCGTCCTGCAATTCGCACTCCATAATCGTCAATTGTTTTTAATTTATCTGGTTTTCCGGTTGTTGGATTCAGTTTTAAAGCCGCAATTCCGGAATGCCAAGATCCATAAATTAAATATTGATCGCCTTCCGGTGTCTGAATAAAACTTGGATCAATTGCATTGAATTTGAAATAAGCGTCCCAATCTGATCCGCCATTTCTAACATAACTTTTTACGCCGTCAGGTTCTGAGCAAACTACCATTCCTTTGTCTGTCCAATTGTTTGAAGCCAAATCATCTGTTTCGGCTAAGCCAATAAAAGCGCGTTCTGTCCAAGAAGTATTGGTATCTGTTCCAACAATCGGGTTTGTCACAACAATACTATAATACATTCTGTAAATGTTACCTACTTTGCGAACGCATGGCGCCCAATATCCATAATTAGGATTTGTAATTGGTGGCAATGCCGGAGACATTCTGGCTCTTTTATTGTTTAAAGAATCTTTTACCCAAGCCGGAGCTTCGGTCATTGATGATCCCATGAATTCCCAATTGACTAAATCTTTAGATCTTCTGTAAAAAAAGTGTCCGTGTCCGTCTGTGGCATTTCCGTAAGAAGCATCTGTTTGATACATATAATAATAATCGCCACATTTTTCTACTGATGGATCGTGCACGTTGGCTAAATTCCATTGTGCTCTGCTTCCCCAACCTGATATTGCTGTATAATTATCTGCATAAGTTGGTCCGGGAAAAGCAGGCGTAACCACAACTGGCGGCACTACTACAGGATCCGGATCTTTCTTCGCAGGATCGTCACTTGAACAACTAACCGCTGCAAGAACAACAAAAAGAAGTCCAACATACGAGGCCATTTTTATAATGGAATTTGATTTTTTCATCTTTTTTATCTTTTATTTTCCTTCTAAAACAACTACTGAGAAAGGAGGAATTGTAATTTCAAGTTTTCCTTTTTTGTTTTCGAAACCTTTAAAAACTGTTGGTATAATTTTGTTTGGTGTATCAAATGAATTGTAATCTTGCAATTTTACCGATGTTAAAATGGTTCCTGTAAAGTTTTTAACACCTAGATCTTTTATATCAATTTCTATCGTGTTTTTGTTTTTTGCGTCAACATTTACTACTGAAATATGAACTAATCCGCTTTTATCTTTTGATGCCGAAGCCGATACCGCCGGAAGTGTTTCTCCATTAAAGGTGTATAATGGCGACTGAAAACTTACCGGTAATAATTTTGCATCCTGATGAACGTTGTACATTTTCATTACATGATACGTTGGCGTTGTAATCATTTTTGCTTTATCCGTTAAGATTACAGCTTGCAAAACATTTACACATTGTGCTAAGTTTGCCATACGAACCCTGTCTGAGTGATTGTTGAAAATATTTAAAGTTGCTCCGGCCAAAACAGCATCTCTCATAGTGTTTTGTTGGTATAAAAACCCAGGATTTGTTCCCTGTTCTACTTCATACCAAGCACCCCATTCGTCTACAATCATAGCTACTTTTTTCTCTGGATCGTATTTGTCCATAATCGCAGAATGTTTCGTAACCAATTCTTCCATTTTTAAAGCGGATTGCATGGTGTGGAAATATCCGTCTTCGGTAAAGTTTACTCCGTCACCTTTTTTACCCCAATCAATTACGGCATAATGATGAACTCCAACTCCGCCTAACATATTAATCGGAATATTTTTCATTAAAACTTCTGTCCAGTTATAATCAGCGCTGTTTGATCCTGAAGCTATTCTTGTAATTCCTCCTGTATTTTCCCAATCTGACATGAAGGTTGCATATTTGCGGTATTCGTTTGCATAATATTCTGCGGTCATATTTCCTCCACATCCCCAGGCTTCATTTCCAATTCCCCAGAATTTAACTTTCCAAGGTTCTGTTCTTCCGTTTTTTTTACGCAAATCACTCATTGGGCTTTTTCCGCTAAAATTGGTATATTGAACCCAATCAGACAATTCCTGAACGGTTCCGCTTCCAACATTTCCTGATAGATAAGGTTCTGCTCCAAGAAGTTCGCACATATTCAAGAAATCGTGTGTTCCGAAACTGTTATCTTCAGTTACGCCGCCCCACCATTTGTTTACAATTGTTGGTCTTTCTGGTTGTGGACCAATTCCGTCTTTCCAGTGGTATGTATCGGCAAAACATCCGCCGGGCCATCTTAAATTTGGAATTTTTAATTCTTTTAAAGCCTTAATAATATCATTTCTAACTCCTTTTGTATTTGGAATTTTTGATGTGTCTCCCACAAAAAAACCTCCATAAATGGAACGTCCTAAATGTTCTGCAAAATGTCCGTAGATGTTTTTATTGATCGTTGGTGCATCTGCATTATTTTTTATGGTAACTACAGTAACTCCGCCTTGAGCGAAATTTGCCTGACTACAAAGGGTGATAAGAAATGTGATTAAAAGTGCTTTTTTCATGATATGTTTTTTATAAGTTATAAAAAGGAAAGCCTTGTGAACTTTCCTCTCGATAGTATTTTTAATAAGAAAGTGTAGGCCATCCTGATGCCCATGTGAAATATACAATTTCCAGTTTTGGATTTCCATTATCGGCTCCGTCATAATAATGAACTGATCCTTTTTGAGTTCCTGTGATTCTGGATAAATGTCCCGGTCCGATATAATTTCCTTGTGTTGCTAAAACTGTTGTTCCGCCACCGCTTTTTAGATTAACTCCGTTTTTGTCTGTAAATGGTCCAAACGGACTTGTTGAACGACCGACTACAATATAATAAGTACTGTTTACGCCGTTGCAGCAATTGCCTCGGTTTACGAACATATAATAATAACTTCCTTCTTTGATTAAACATGGAGCCTCCCAACTTGCACTGCTTCCGCCGGCTACGATTGTTTTGCTTCCTGTTGTTTTTCCTGTTGAAGGATTTATTTGGATTACTCCAATTCCGGCATGCCAGGAACCATACGCCATATAAACATTGCTTCCGTCAACTAATATAGAAGGGTCAATTGCGTTTACATCTGAAGATGAAGAAGACGAAACGACAACGCCTCTGTCTGTCCAAGTCGTTCCGGCGCTTTGCGAAATTGCCGGCGTAGTCACCAATCCAATTGCCGAAGTTGCTGAACCAAAAGTGGAACAGGAATAATACATATTCCAACGGTTGTTGAACCAAGCTACATCTGGTGCCCAGAATGTTTTTACAAAACCCGGTACATATCCTGCAATCCAACTTGGAGTAGAGGTGAATACTGATGCTCCCCAAGTCCAGTTTACTAAATTTGTTGAATAAGTCATTGGGATATTATCGCCTGTTGTGAAAACATAATAATTGACTCCGCTTTTTACAATCGTACTTGGATCGTGAGAAGGGACAGTTCCAGTAACCGTTTTTGCTGTTGAAATTTTTGTTTGAGAATTTTGAGTTCCTGCAACCGCGGCTGCATCCTGTGATGAAGGATTTATGACATCTTCATTTTGACAACTTACTAATAATACTGCTAATAAAACCAAACTTGTAATTGTTTTCATTTTGTTATAATTTTTAGTTACTGTTTTAATTATTATCTCAATGCAATCTCATTTTGTTTTTTAAGATAATATCATGTGAAAACTTTTACATCTTCACATGATATTAAATATTCTAACTAATTCAAATAAAGTCGCAGTTTTCAGTCACAGTTTATACTGAGACTAGGACTGAAAACTGTGAATTAAAACTTAATAACTATCATTTTGAACAGTTCCCGGATTATTGTCCTTTTCTAATTGCGGAATTGGATAATATTCTCTTCCTGGCGTGTACGAATTAAACTCGGCATCTCTTGCTTTTAGCCAAGCTAATTTTGTAGCATTCTGCAACCATCCCCAACGACGAATATCATCAAAACGGTGTCCTTCAAGTGGGAATTCCAAGAATCTTTCGTGACCAATTTGTTCTCTCATTTGATCTTGCGTCATTCCTGGTTTTGTTGTTGCTAAATCTGGTAATCCAACTCTGTTTCTTACCATTTGAATGTATCCATATGCTCCGGGAGTATCTCCTGTTTCATTTAAACATTCGGCATACATTAAAAGAATATCGGCATATCTTAGCAAACGCTCGTTAATTCCGGAACGCCAATCCATTTCATCTGCAAATTCTCCATCTGAATTTTGATATTTTCTACAAAATATATCATTCAAATCAGCTGTACTTTTTGCATAATAGGTTGCAAAATCCTGTCCATACAATTGCATTCCGCCTGGTTTATTGTAAAATATTGTGGCATCTAAACGCGGATCCAGATCTCCTGTTTTTGTTTTTTCATCATGAAATTCATTGAATAATGCAATTGAAGGTTGTACGTCCGTCCATCCAAAACCTCTTGGTGCATAAGTGATAGCACGCGCTGAAGTTTTTCCCCAATTTGAAGCCGGAATACCTCCCCAACCTAATGCAACACCTCCAGCCTCTCTGCTCATTTGTACTTCAAAAAGTGACTCTGAATTATTTTCATTAGTGGTAGTAAAATTATCGCGATAGTTTGATACTAACGAATAAACACCTAAGTCAATAACTTGTCTGAAAGTAGCTTTGGCTTTATCAAAATCCTTAGTAAACAAATAAGCTTTTCCCAAGTACCCAAGAGCCGCTCCTTTTGTTGCGCGTCCTGCCGCTCCGTTATCTAAACCTGAAACACTAGCGTATGAAATTGGTAATAACTCAGCCGCAGCTGTAAAATCTGCAATGACTTGTGCCCAACCTTCTGCTTCAGTTTTCTGTGGATATTTAACCGCTATGTTTGTTGGAACCGGCACGTTTTTAAACATGTTTACTGCATGAAATAAGTAAAGTCCTCTCAAAAAATAAGCCTGACCTAAAATTCTGTTTTTTAATGCCGCATTAGTCATTTCGATATTTGGAACATTTGCCAAAACTTGATTAGCACGGTAGATTCCCTGATAATAGGTTTCGTAAGCCCAGCCGTAAATTGCCGCATCCGCAACATTTGAGTTGAAATGCCCAACATTATACATCGATGGCCATGGACTATTGGTACGGCTATCATCAGATCTTGCATCTAGCAATAAAGGCGTACTACGCATATAAGTACCATCTGTTATTAAACTACTGTAAACCGCGTTTATACCTGCAATCGCGTCCTCATCTGTTTTCCAAAATGATAATGCCGTTTCAACATTTGGATCAACCTGAAGTAAATCTTCATTATCAACACAACTTGTCGTTAACACGGTTACTGAAAAGAAAACCGTTATATAGTTAAATATTTTATATTTCATTTTAATACGTTTTTAATTGGTTAGGCTAGTTTTAAAAATTTACTTCAACACCCATAGAAATTGTTCTGGGATTAGGGAAAGATCCCGCATCGTATCCTCTTGAAAATAATCCATCATTGTAATTAAAATCCGGATCATACCCTTTGTATTTACTAATAATCAATAAGTTTTGCCCATTAACAAATATTTTAGCTTTCTGAATAAAAGTATCTTTAGGAACTGGAATTAAAAACCCTATTTCTAATGTTTGCAATTTGATATAATCGCCACTTTCAATAAATCTGTTAGAATCTCTTGCGTTTGCATTTGGATCTCCAATAATCGGACGTGGCACATCTGTGTTTGTATTTGTCGGGGTCCAATAATTCAATGCATCAACGCTGCTGTTTCCGTATTGTTCTGTCATTAAATTGCGGTACAATCCGTTGAATACCTTGTTTCCTCCGCTTCCCTGCCAAAACATAGAGAAATCAAAGTTTTTGTAATTAGCACTAAAATTAAATCCGTAACTGTATTTTGGAATGGCAACTCCCTGAAAAGTTCTGTCTGCATCTGTAATTTTTCCATCACCATTTATATCCTTGAATTTGATATCTCCCACACCTGAATTCGTTTGTGTTGGTGAAGCTGCTAAATCAGCCGCATTCTGAAAAATTCCTGCTGTTTCATAAGCGAAAAGTTCACCAATAGATCTTCCCACTTCTGTTTTTGACGCTGCTCCATAAATAGGATTTCCGTCTAAACCAATTTGTAGAACCTTATTTTTTAAGGTTCCTAAATTAGCCGAAATGTTATATTTAAACTTGTGGCGATTGTTGTTATAACTTGCTGTAAATTCTAAACCGCTATTTCTAACTGCTCCGGCATTTGTTACAACACTTGCAGGAAAGGCTCCCGTTGAAAAAGGCAAGGGAACTCCAATTAGTAAATCTGTTGATTTTTTTTGATAATATTCTGCTGTAACCTGTAAGTCATTATTAAGAAACCCTAACTCAAGAGCGACATTCGAAGTCGAAGTTTCTTCCCAGTGAACATTTGGATCAACGGCACTAATTACTGTAGTTCCAGGCGCTAATTTATTATTAAAATCGTATCCTGCAAAAGCATTAATAGTTGGGGAATAGCCATAAACACCAATCGTATTATTACCCAAAATACCATAACCTCCTCTAACTTTAATAGTATTCCACCATTCCGGTAAGTGAATAAACTTTTCGTTACTCACTTTCCATGCTCCTGAAAAAGAGTAGAAATTACCTGTATTATTCTCTTCACTAAAAAGTGATGTTTTATCTTGTCTGAAGTTTCCAGTAATAAAATAACGATCATCGTAAGAATAATTTAATCGGCTTAAATACGAAATATTCGTAATCGTACTTTTATATTCTCCTCCATCTCTTGAATCAGCATATTGAAGTTGACTGATCTCTCCTGGCGTATAACCAACACCCTTACTCCATTGTTTATAAAAATCCTTTTTCTCTTGAATCCATCCACCTAAAGCATCAATTTTATGTTTTCCAAGCGAAACTTCATACGTCAATAAATTATTCAGGAATGTTCTTGTCTGATTTCCTGTTTCAAGATCTAATGCAGACTTCTCATTCGTGGTAATATAGTACCATCCTAAATTGCTTGGCGGATTAAATTTTCTGTTTTGCCAATCTAATCTGTCATAACTTACGTCTAGTTTATATTTAAGTCCTTTAACGATTTCAAGTTCTCCCCAGATATCTCCAATGAAACGATTTCTTTTTCCGTTATTAGTTATTAAATTATTAAACCCAATTACGTTCATCGAAATAGCTCTTTGAGTTAAAACATCTGTACCTCCATAGCCACCAAGTCTGTTGGGATCATAAACTGGCATTGTAGGAATTGCACCTAACAAATCAACAATAGCTGATTGTCCTGCATTATATTCGTTGAAATTCTCTTTATCAGATTGTGTATAACCTATTTTAGAACCATATTTAAATTTTCCTTTTTTACCGTACAAATTTAAATTGGTCGATAATCTTTCATAATCCTGAGGAGAGTTTAAGTAGCTTGTATTTTTAAAATAATCTACATTCATATTGTATCCTAAATTTTCAGCTCCTCCATTAAGGGTAAGCGATTGATTTTGGACAATCCCAGTTTGAAAAGCTTCTTTTTGCCAATCTGTATCTACATTTTTTATATAAGAAGTATTTGTTGGGTCATTTCCTGGAGCAACCGTTAATCCGGCATTTAGTTCGGCAGCAGTTGTAATTTTCTGGTATCCAACTCTATCCGTTAAGTCCCATTTTTTAGCCACATTCTGCAGTCCTACCAGTGACTTATATTTAATATCTAATTTACCGTTTTTACCTTTTTTAGTAGTAATAATAACCACGCCATTAGCTCCTTGCACACCATAAATAGCGGCTGAAGAGGCATCTTTTAAAACTTGCATTGATTCTATATCTCCAGGCGCAAAATCATTCGGACTATCCACAATCATTCCGTCAATAACAAAAAGAGGATTGTTATTTGTAAATGAATTTATCCCTCTGATTTTTACATTTACAAAACCTCCCGGTTCTCCTGACGATTGCACTGTAACACCAGCAACCTGCCCCTGAAGCATTTTTGCAGGATCATAGGTAATCGTTTTCTTAGCCGATTCCATATCTACAACACTAATAGATCCTGTAAGATTCGATTTCTTTTGCGTACCGTATCCTACAACAACTACTTCATTTAGTTTATTAGTATCCTCACTTAACGCAGCGTCTACCTTCGATTGATTTCCTACTGCTAATTCTTTATTTTGAAATCCTATAAATGAAAAGATTAATACATCATTTGGAGATGCTTTAATCGAATATTCTCCATCAAAACCAGTTACTGCAACTGTTTTTGTTCCCTTTATTATAATATTAACTCCCGGCAAAGGCAATTTGTCTGATGCCGAGGTAACAACTCCACTAATCACTTTGCCTTGAGCCGACATTTGATTAGCAGAAAATAGTAGCATTAGTAATGCTAAAAGCCATTCTTTTTTTGGCAATAAAAAATTGCAATAAAGAAATAATCGTTGGTTTGTTATCATACTGGTTTATTTAAGTTGGTTAGTGTATAATTATAAGTGTTGATTTTACATTTGTAAATTTAACTAAAAAAAAGCCTTAAAAACAAATTAATATGGCAAAAAAAAGCCTCAAAAAAAATGCATCCCGTAAATTAAGTGTGAAAACAACATTTAAAAATTAATGTTTTTTTCAAAAAAATAGCCTTTTTTGAATGTAATTTGTGTATAATCAACACTTTTAGCAAAAAAGCAACTTTTTAATCAAAAAAGTTAGCTTTCGAAAAAAAAATCAAAAAAGTTAGAAATGAAGACTTTAATGGCTATTTTACTACCAAAAAAAGAATCATATTGTAAAAAAAATCTTGTTTACACTGCTAAATTTTGACTCTGATTTTATCTTTTATTATAAAAAACAACTTAATTTCGTCTCGAAAACGATTGAAAAGAGAAAAATTGAGACTTTCCCCCAATGAAAAACTACTTTCTTTAACACTAATTTATCTCTTCATTAACTTAAGTGTACAATGTACATTAATAAAATTATGATACGAATTAGGAAGTTTATATATTTACCAATAAAAACAAACATATGCTAAACAGTTATAGCTCTGCAGACAAAGCTTTATTAGCAGTAGATTGCATCATCTTTGGATTCAACAATGAAGGTTTAAAAATACTTTTGATCAAAAGAGATTTTGAACCCGAAAAAGGAAAATGGTCCTTAATTGGTGGTTTCTTAAAACGTGATGAAGTATTAGATAATGCTGCTATCAGAATTTTGAATACGTATACAGGCTTGAACGATATTTACATGGAGCAGTTATATGCTTACAGCGAAATTGATCGTGATCCTGTCGAAAGAACCATTTCGGTGTCTTATTATGCTTTGATTAATATCGAAAACCATAATGCCGAACTAATTAAAAATTATCACGCACAATGGTTTAGTGTTGCCGATGCACCAAACTTAATTTTTGACCATAACGAAATGGTCGATCATGCCATTCGAAGATTACGCTACAGAACTTCAATAAAACCTATTGGATTTGAGTTGTTGCCAGAGAAATTTACAATGCGTCAATTATTAGAATTATATGAAGCAATTTTAAGTAAGGAATTAGACAAAAGAAACTTTATTAGTAAAATTAACTCTTTAGAAATTCTGAATAAACTGGAGGAAAAAGACATGCAATCTTCCAGAAAAGGATCTTATTTGTATACTTTCAATAAAGAAAAATACGAAGAGAAATTACTGAATGATTTCGTATTGAATTTGTAATTAAAATTTAGCTCACGTATTTTACGGATAAAACGGGCTTACACTGATTTTTTTACTGGAAAAGTCTATAATTTTTCACGCAGATTTTTGCAGATTCATGCAGATTTTTTTATCATTAGATCTGCTCAAATCAGCCAAAATTTGCGTGAAACTTTTTAAAATAACAAAACCCTGAGAGCCACAAACTCTCAGGGTTTTTTCTTCAATAAAACTACTATTAAAAAACTAAACAAATTATTCTTGTTTGAGATTTTGCCACTCCCGATAGCTATCGGGATAAAGGATTAAAAAGATTTCTTTTGCCACGAATTTCACAAATTTTCACAAATTAAATGGACTTAATAAGCGAATTAAAATTCACGTGAATTCGTGAAATTCTTGGCAACTTTTTTTAAAATCATTTTAATCTGTGTGATCTGTGGCTTAAAAATTATAATCTAACTATTTCCTTTTTGATAATCTGCCAGGAAAGTAGCTAAACCAATATCCGTTAACGGATGTTTTAATAAACCTTCGATTGCGCTTAATGGTCCGGTGATAACATCAGATCCGGTTTTCGCACAATTAATAATGTGCATTACATTACGAACTGACGCTGCCAGGATTTGAGTTTCGAAACCATAATTATCATAAATCAATCTGATGTCTTCGATTAAAACCATTCCGTCAGTTGAAACATCATCAAGGCGACCAATAAATGGAGACACATAAGTTGCTCCGGCTTTTGCTGCCAATAAAGCCTGACCTGCAGAAAATACCAAAGTACAATTGGTTCTGATTCCTTTATTTGAAAAATATCGAATCGCTTTTACACCATCTTTTATCATCGGGATTTTCACCACAATCTGCGGATGTAAAGCAGCTAGTTTTTCTCCTTCGGCAACCATTCCTTCAAAATCTGTCGAAATTACTTCTGCACTTACATCGCCATCTACCAATTCACAGATCTTTATATAATGATCCAAAATATTTTGAGCGCCTGTAATTCCCTCTTTTGCCATCAATGACGGATTTGTGGTTACACCATCTAAAACCCCTAAATCATTGGCTTCTTTAATATCTTTTAAGTTGGCTGTATCTATAAAAAATTTCATTCTTTCTGTTATTTTGATATGTTATAATTATTTTTCTCTAAGTATTTAAGGATTTCTTCGCAGGCATTTTTGCTGGTAAATCCAAATTTCTGATCTAACACAGAAGCTGGAGCCGAATATCCAAAATGATCCAATCCAAATACTTGTCCCTTGCTTCCAACTAAATTTTCAAGATTAACAGGAAGTCCCGCTGTAAGTCCAAAAACTAATGCACCACTTGGGATAACACTTTCCTGATACGCCACCGATTGTGATCTAAAAAGTCCTTCTGAAATAATTGAAGCTACGTTTATTTTAATTTTAATGATTTGCTCTAATTCATTTGCTGCTTCAATAAGTGTTGCCACTTCAGATCCGTTTGCAATCAGAGTAATATTTGGGTTCTCAGTTTCTTTTACCAGATAACCGCCTTTTTTAGCTTGAGTTGCTTCCTCAAATCTTGACTTTCCGTTGGCTGGAAGATCCTTAATATCTTGTCTGGAAAGAATCAAACCCGTTGGCGTTTTTTTGTTTTCTAATGCCATTTGCCAGGCCACAGAAGTTTCAACAGCATCTGCAGGACGCAAAGCCAGTAAACTTTGATCTCCAGAATGATTTTTGATTTTCTCTAATAATCTTATTTGTGCTTCCTGCTCGATTGGTTGGTGTGTTGGCCCATCTTCGCCTACGCGGAAAGAATCATGTGTCCAAACATATTTTACGGCCAATTCCTGAATTGCTGCCAAACGAATCGCTGGTTTCATATAATCTGAAAACACAAAAAACGTAGCCACAACCGGAATAACTCCGCCATGAAGTGCAATTCCGTTAGCGATTGCAGCCATTGTTAATTCGGCAACACCCGCTTGTAAAAATCCCCCGCTAAAATTATTCTTCTGTAAAACAGATGATTTTTTCAGGAAACCATCTGTTTTATCACTGTTCGATAAATCTGCAGAAGACACAATCATGTTCTCTACATTCTCTGCCAAATATCCTAAAACTGCCGCCGAAGCATCGCGCGTTGCAGCATTTGCTTTTTGAACAATTGAACTAAAATCTAAGTTTGGTAAATCACCGTTAAAGAACTGTTTTATCTTTTCGGCCAATTTTGGATTTTGATTTTCCCAAGCTAAAATTTGCTCTTTCCTTTCTGAAGCTTCTTTTGTTTTTTGTTCTAAAATAGTTTTATAATGAACCTCAACTTCTTCATAAACTGCAAACGAATCTTCTGGATTTGCACCTAAATTCAGTAACGTTTTTTCAAAATCTGCTTTTGTAGCTCCAATAGGTTTTCCGTGCAATTCGCATTGTCCTTCGTACATTGTTCCATCAGCGGTAACGCAGCCTTTTCCCATAATGGTTCTACCAATAATCAATGTTGGTCGCTCTAATTCGGCGTGCGCTGCGTTTAAAGCTGAACGAATGTGAGTATGATTATGACCATCAATTGTGATTACTTTCCAACCCCATGATTCGTATTTCATTGCCGTATTTTCAGTGGTAACCTCATCTGTCATTGACGAAAGCTGCACATCATTAGAATCATAAAACATGATAAAATTGTTCAATCCTAAATGTCCTGCAATACGTCCGGCTCCTTGCGAAATCTCTTCCTGAACACCTCCATCAGTTATGAAACCATATATTTTATGATCAAATAAATTTTCAAATCTTGCTGATAAAAACTTGGCTGCAATTGCCGCTCCAACGCCCATTGCGTGTCCTTGACCTAATGGTCCCGAAGTATTTTCTACACCTCTCTTTACATCAATTTCAGGATGTCCCGGCGTTACAGAACCCCATTGTCTGAAGTTTTCTAAGTCTGATTTTTCATAATTTCCCAACAAATGATATTGGGCATACATTAAAGCCGAAAGATGTCCGGCATCCATAAAAAATCGGTCTCTAAAAATCCAATGCATATCTGTTGGATCATATTTTAGGTATTCAGAATATAAAATATGCATGAAATCGGCGCCACCCATTGATCCTCCCGGATGGCCTGAATTTGCTTTTTCGACCATCGAAATGGCTAAAGCACGTATATTATCTGCGGATAATTGGTCTATTTTGTTGTTCATTTCTAAGTAAAAATTTGAAATCTTTTGGTTTGGTTTAATAGCGTAACTTTATTTGTTTGCTCTGAATTTCAAATAGAAACAACTCTGTAAATTGAAAACAGAAGCAAACCAAATAATAAGTGTAAAATTTACATTTACAAATGTATGTAAAATAATTCCATAAAAACAAAAAAAATGTTTCGTTATTTTTTTTCCAATAAATTGGTCAAACAACCTGATGGGATATAGTCCTTGACAAATTATTCCATTGGAACATTTCATCGGTAGCCAAATAAATACGCATTTTTTACGTTCCACTAGGAACTTTGATTTTATAAATAATAATAGGGAAAACACATACAGATTAGACACACAATTGGTCAAACATCCCTACGGGACGAGATTTCTCACGATCTATTTTTTTTCTACCGATGAAATGTTCCAATGAAACAAATTGTTTTTGGCTAACTCTTTTGAATTTTAAAAGTTTGAAACCTCGAAAAAACGGATAACGGGATTAGCTCCTGAAAAAGAAATTAATTATAAAACTGCTTCTTACAACGAATTTCTAATAATCAAAGAAGACTTATTTTCTATTTGGTCTTTATTTCCTTTAAGAACCATCTCTGCCAAAATTTTCCCCATTGTTTCAAAATGCGTAGAAATGGTTGTAATTCCGTTTGCGACAATCTTTTTTAATGGGGTTTCATTATAAGATATAATTCCAAAATCGACACCAAGTTTCAAATGTTGATCTCTGGCACTTTCAATTACACGTACTAAATCCCTGTCATTCGGAATAATATAAAGATCGCCTAACGTAATTTCTCTATCTGTAAACTCCGTTATGATTTCATATTCGAATTTATACTCGGTGCAAAAATGTTCAAATCCTATTTTCATTCCAAGCGGTTCTCTAAAACCCGGAAAGATCAAAATTAATTTTTCGTATTTGTTCAGTTTCACTTTTCCTTTAAACAAACCTTCAAAAATATCTTTTTGGTGATTTTGATAAATGGCGGGATATAATTTTAAATCAGGATTGGTCTGATCTAAAATAATTACCTCATTTACTGGTAGGGTTTTTAAAATATCTGCCACACCAGCCAAATTGGTTGGCATGATAATGTATTTGGTATAATTTCCGTTACTGTCGTTTATTAGTTTTCGAAATACCTGAACATTGAAGTGATGGAAGAAAATATCGACTTGTACATTTTTTCCAATATTTTTTAAAAATGAATTATAAATATCTTCTTTAAAAATATTCAACTCATCAAAAAGTAAAAAAATCTTTTGCTTTATGGTGGTTTCAACGCTCTTAACGTAATATCCTTTGCCGGGAATGGCATAAATAATTCCTCTTTTTTTGAGCTCATCATAACCTAACAAAACAGTATCGCGTGACAATGAAAAAGCCAGACAGACTTTATTTACTGACGGAAGTCGATCTCCTTTAACTAATTTTTCTTCTTCGATTGCTTTTTCTATTGAGAGAATTATCTGCTTATATTTTGGTAATCCTATGTTGTTTTGGATAGAAATAATATTCATAAAAAAATAGATTTTGGTGCAATATACAAAAAACTGGTAGGTACTGGTATGCTAACGCAAATAATGTTTCTATTTTTGGATTTCATTTTTTGCAAAAATAGCATGGAAATAAAACATATATCGCATTTTCAAGATAAAACTACTTCTAATTTATTTGGTTTATCAACTGACAACGAAGAAATTCTAGCTTTTGAATTATCAAACAAAAACGGAATGAAAGTTCAGATTACAAATTTTGGAGCAACGGTTACTTCATTACAAATTCCGGTTACTAACGGAAAACTGGTAGATGTTGTTTTAGGTTTTGATTCGGGAACATCTTACCTGGCTTCTTATAATCTGCCAAGCGCTCCTTATCTGGGAACTACTGTTGGTCGTTATGCAGGAAGAATTAACAAAGGTGTTTTTTCTTTAAATGGTAAAACATTTCAATTAAATACCAATAATAATGGAAATGCGCTACATGGAGGAAATGCTGGTTTTGGAGAAAAACTATGGAACGTTACCAACATAACTTCTGATGAAAATCCGTCGATAACATTCAGTCTTTTGAGTCCTGATTTAGACGAAAATTATCCAGGAGCATTACACGTAGATTTAACCTATACGCTGACTGAAAATAACGAATTGCAACTGGATTATAAAGCTACTTCTACAGAAGATACTGTTATTAATTTAACGCATCACAGTTATTTTAATCTGGATGGTCATGACGGTTCTGTTTTAAATCAGGAAATGTTTATCAACTCTGATAAGATTTTAGAAACGAATGATGAGAATATTCCAACCGGAAATTTCACAGCGCTTTCTAATCATGATTTTGATTTTAGAACAGCCAAAAAATGCCCGGCTTCTATCGACAATTCTTTTGTAATTGAGCCTACGAATGAAGTTGTTGCAAAATTATTCAGCGCAAAAAACAATTTACAAATGAGTGTTTACACTGATCAGCCAAGTGTACACATATATGTAGGCGGAAATTGTTTTGATATTCTTAAAGGAAAAGAAAATGTAACATATCATACGTCAAGCGGAATTTGTTTTGAAACTCAGAATTTTCCGGATGCGCCAAATCATGCTCATTTTCCGAATTCAGTTTTGAAAAAAGGAGCTGAATACAATCAAAAAACAGTTTATAAATTCGAAAATATAAAGTAGTAATTCTAAAAAATCGGTTTGCAAAAACTACCAGACAACACTATTACAATTAGACTATAATGAATGATATTTTAATACAAAACACAACGGCATTTTTTGAGAAATCATTTGGATCTGCTCCTCAAAAAATTGTCCTTTCTCCAGGAAGAATTAATATTATTGGAGAGCATATTGATTATAATGACGGTTATGTTTTACCAGCGGCAATTGACAAAGTAATTTGTTTTGCCTTTGAGAAAAACGAAACCAAAAAATCTAAAATAATCGCTATTGATTTAAACGAAGAATTCGAAATTGACTTAACGCAGGAAATTCAATTAAGCGATGTTGTCTGGACGAATTATATCCGTGGCGTTATAAAACAATTGCAGGAGAACGGATTTTCTTTTGAAGGCTTCAATTGTGTTTTTAGCAGTAATATTCCGGTTGGTTCCGGGTTATCTTCTTCGGCAGCTTTGGAGTGTGGAACCATTTTCGGCATAAAAGAACTTTTCGATTTAAAAATTGAGAAGGTTGACATTGCTTTATTAGGACAAAAAGCAGAACATTGGGTTGGTATCAATTGCGGTATCATGGACCAGTTTTCAAGTGTTCACGGTCTTGATAATAAAGTAATAAAATTAGATTGTAACACACTTGAATTTGAATATCACAATGCTGATTTTAAAGATTATTCCTTGGTTTTATTTGACAGTAATGTAAAACATTCGCTTTTTACATCTGAATACAATACCAGAAGAATTGAGTGTGAGGAAGGATTGTCGATCATCAAAAATCACTTTCCGGAAGTAAAGAGTTTTAGAGATTGTACTGAAGAACAACTTCTGAGCATTCAGGATAAATTTAATACTACTGTATTTAAAAGAGTACATTATGTTGTAAAAGAAATTAGCCGTGTAACTAAAGCATGTGAGGCTTTGGATAATGGAAATATAGAAATTTTAGGACAATTGCTTTTTGAGACGCATTTTGGTTTATCACAAGAATATGAAGTAAGCTGCGAGGAGCTGGATATGCTTGTAGATACCGCAAAAGCTGACGATAAGATTGTAGGTTCTCGTTTGATGGGCGGAGGTTTTGGTGGATGTACCATCAATTTAATAAAAAAAGGGCATGAAAATGAGGTTAAAAGTAAGTTTTCAAATCTTTATTTAAATACATTTGGGATTGAATTAAAATTTTATGATGTAAAAATCTCAAACGGAACAACACTACTTTAAAAACCACCAGAACAAAAATGAAAAATTTTGACATTAACGAGGATCCTCACAGACGTTTTAATCCATTACTAAACGAATGGGTTTTAGTATCACCTCATCGCGCAAAACGTCCTTGGCAAGGACAAAACGAAACAATTTCAACTGAATCTTTACCAAAATACGATGCAACGTGTTATCTGTGTCCGGGAAATGTTCGCGCCAACGGTGTAAACAATCCTAAATATGATAGCAGCTTTGTTTTTGAAAATGATTTTGCTGCCATGAAGCAGGACGAAATTATTTTTGAAGAAGATATCAAGCATACTTTTTTTAAAGCAAAACCAGAGCAGGGAATTTCAAGAGTAGTTTGTTTTTCGCCTAGACACGATCTTACATTACCGGAAATGGAAATTGACGGAATTGAGAATATCATTAGAACCTGGCAAAAAGAATATACTGATTTAGGAAATATCAAGTATATCAATCACGTTCAGATTTTTGAAAATAAAGGAAGCGTTATGGGGTGCAGTAACCCGCATCCGCATGGACAAATCTGGGCACAATCGTCATTACCAACTCAGGTTGAAAAGACACAAGCCAGTTTAAAATATTATTACGATAAAAACAACAGAACTCTTCTTGAAGATTATGTAAAAGCAGAATTAAAAGTTGGGGAACGTATTGTAATCGAAAATGATCATTTTGTTGCATTGGTTCCTTTTTGGGCAATCTGGCCTTACGAAACTATGATTGTAAGCAAAAAAGCGATCAGTAAAATCACTGATTTTAATGCAGAGGAAACTAGCGCTTTTGCTAAAATCTTAAAGCAATTAACAACAAAATACGACAACTTATTTAGTACTTCATTCCCATATTCATCAGGAATTCACCAGTCACCAACAGATGGTTTAGAACATCCTGAATGGCATTTTCATATGCATTTTTATCCACCATTACTAAGATCTGCAACGGTTAAAAAGTTTATGGTTGGTTATGAAATGTTAGGAGAGTCACAGCGAGATATTACTCCTGAAAAAAGTGCAGAAATTTTAAGACAACAGTCTGAAGTACATTATAAAAAAGAGGTGAAAATCAAGTAAAAAAAGGGCTTAACTGAATGTGATTTAAAAATTTAACAGAAAATTTTATTTATAAATGTAAAAAACACATTTAAAATAGTGTAGTTCTCATTTTTTATTTTACTTTTGACTTTTATTCTTATTTTCATAAAAAAATAACAGAATAAAAACACATATCATATTTTAAACCAGCATTGGATAACAAAAACAAGTTTGAAGATTTTTCTAATCAATTAATTTTCGAACTTAATTAAACAATCATCTATACTAATTTTAAAAGACTACTAACAATGAACCAGAACCTCGCTTTCGCAGATTATGCGGTTTTTATTATTTACTTTATCGTAGTTTCTGCCTACGGTTACTCCGTTTACCGTAAGCGTAAACAAGACGAACATGATGCCAAAGCTTATTTTTTAGCTGAAGGAAATTTAACTTGGTGGGCCATTGGAGCTTCTCTGATTGCATCAAATATTTCAGCTGAACAATTTATCGGAATGAGTGGTGAAGGTTTCTTTTTAGGAATTGCCGTTGCTGCTTACGAATGGATTGCTGCTATTGCATTGATTATCGTTGCGGTTTGGTTTATTCCAGTATATCTTAAAAATAAGATTTATACAATGCCTCAATTCTTAAAAACACGTTATAATGAATCGACTGCGTTGATTATGGCTGTTTTCTGGTTGTTTTTGTATGTTTTTGTAAACTTAACTTCTATATTATATTTAGGAGCAGTTGCTATTAATGGTTTAGCGGGCGGAGAATATCTGCACGTAATCATGATTGGATTGGCTGTTTTTGCTTTGTTTATTTCTCTTGGAGGAATGAAAGTTGTTGCTTATACTGACGTTATTCAGGTTGCCGTTTTAATCATTGGAGGTTTGGTAACTTCATACATTGCTCTTACAACTGTCGGACAATATTTTGGAGTTGGTGAGAATGCTATCGAAGGTTTCAAAGTTTTAATGAGAGAAGCTCCGGAACATTTTAAAATGATTATCCCAAAACCACACGATACAGTAGTTACGGCCCAAACATCTCAACTAGCTATTGACAAATACCTAACTTTCCCTGGAATATTATCGTACTTGGCTGGTATCTGGATCATCAACTTAAACTATTGGGGTTGTAACCAATACATTACTCAAAGAGCTTTGGGTGCTGATTTACAAACAGCTCGTACAGGTATTTTATTTGCTGGTCTCTTAAAATTATTAATGCCATTAATCGTAATGTTACCTGGTATTGCCGCTTATGTTTTATACCAAAACGGACATTTACCTCAATTAGTTGGAGGAAAAGATGGCGCTTATTCTGCTGTATTGACTTTCTTGCCAACTGGATTAAAAGGACTTTCTGTAGCTGCATTGACTGCTGCAATTGTAGCTTCATTAGCCGGAAAAGTAAACAGTATTTCTACTATTTATACTTTAGATATTCATAAAAAATACATTCAAAAAGAAGCTGGCGAAAAACAACAAGTAAATATTGGTAGAATTGCCGTTTTTGCTGCAATGCTTTTAGCAGTTCTATTTACATGGAATGACCTTTTAGGAATTGGCGGTGTTGGTGGATTCACTTACATTCAAAAATACACCGGTTTTATTAGCCCTGGAGTTTTCGCAATGTTTATTTTGGGTATGTTCTGGAAAAGAACAACTGGCGCTGCGGCAATTGTTGGTGTAATTTTAGGATTCTTATTATCAGTTTTATTCAATGAATATGCTCCGGCATTATTCGGAAATGAGACTTTATTATATACGGCTTACTCTAATGGAAAAGGAGCATTCGAAATTCCGTTCCACATTTGTATGGGATTATCATTCTTCTTCACCACATTAACTATGGTTCTAATTAGTTTTGCAGGACCAAAAGTGAATCCAAAAGCTTTTGAGTTAGATTACGAAATGTTTAAAATAAAACCACAAACAACTGTTTTAATCGTAATCACATTATTATCAATTATTGCATTGTACGTTAAATTCTGGTAGTATAATTTTTTACTATATATTTTTTGAAGATCAAAAGAGGATACCAAATTGGTGTCCTCTTTTTTTATCTCATCTTACCAAATGTGCCTAAAATTTTAACAAGAAAAATAATTTTCTTGTTATCGAATTTTGAATTACATTCGCTCCTAACTTTTAACCAATATTAAAAAATGAAAAAACTAATATTTACTTTATTCCTTATTTCCGGAGCTGTTTCTGCACAGGACATGACTGTTGTTCAGGGAAACTTCGCTTTTTTAAAAGATCAAAAAGAAATAAACATCGAATTTGATTATAGTAATTTCACTATGATGAAAGAAAATAAACCCGAAACACAATATGTAGAAGAACACAAAGCCGACTTAGACAAGAAAGCAAAAGGTAATGGAAACATTTGGCAAAAAAAATGGATTGCTGCCAAAGAGCAAATCTGGACACCAAAATTTTTAGAAATTGGAAATATTGTATTGTCTAAAGCAGGTAAAGAGATGAATTTTCAAGAAGGATTAAACACACCTTATACATTAATTGTAAAAACCATTTGGATTTATCCGGGTTGGGATGCCGGAATTATGAAACAAGAAGCAAAAGTTACTACCAATTTAAAATTTGTTGATACAGCAGACAAATCAAAAGTATTGTTAGAAATTAACAGCGAAGAAGCTCCAGGAGATCAATGGGGAAATAATTTCAGTAATGAATCAAGAATTGGTGAAGGATATGCTAAAACAGCCAAATCACTTTCGAAAATGATTATCAAAAAAGCATATAAATAAAAATCATTTAATATTCCGCAGGAATATCTCATCGGTAGAAAAAAAACAATTGTTTAGCATTGTGTCCTGTAAGGACACCTGGTTTTACAGAAATAACACATTTACCCAATTCAAACGTTCCTACGGAACGATGTATAACCGCAATTCAAATTCAATTCCTACCCAACAGACATTCCTACGGAATGATTAAAAGAACAAAGCCCTGATTATTCAGGGCTTTGTTCTTTTTGCATATTTAGTAAATACGCCATATTTTTGATCACGTGATCGTGTTTCTTTACAAATGGATTTTCTTCATTCCAAACATAACCTGCCAAAACTGAGCATATTTTTTCTTTTACATCTGGATTTTCAGGTTGGTGAAAAAATAAAGTCTGAAGATTTCCTGTGTACCATTCTTTCACGTAAGTGGTAAAAACCGCAATTCCGCGTTTCATATATTCTGTAAATTCAACTTCCCAGTCGACTTCAATTCCTTGTGATTCTTTAATATACAATTTTGCCGCCAACATTCCTGATTCTGTCGCAAAGGCAACTCCTGATGAAAAAACCGGATCTAAGAATTCAGAACTATTTCCTGTCAAGGCAAAACCATCGCCATACATTCTTTTTACAGCTCTCGAATAATTTTCGAGTTTCACTGGCTCAAATAAAAACTCTGTTCCTTTAAATCTTTTGATATAATAATCTGACTTCAGAATTGCATTTCTTAAAGCTTCAGCATTATCTTTATTTTCAGAAAGTGAATTGATAAAATCTGTTGGTCCAACAACTCCCAAACTTGTATTTCCATTCGAAAACGGAATTACCCATAACCAAACTTCGGTTTCCAGAATATCAAACGAAATCTGAGTTCCTTCCTCTCCTTCTTCTCTATTAATATCTTTTACGTGGGTAAATATAGATGAGTGTGGATCTAGTTTTGATGGTGTGTCAAGATCTAAAAGTCTTGGTAAAACCCTACCGTATCCGCTGGAATCAATTATAAATTTGGCGTAGATTTCTTTTAAATTTCCGGCTGCATCTTTTACGATTGTTTTAGAATTTTTCCCTTCAAAAGAAACCTCCAAAACCTCCGTTTCAAATTCCAGATCAATTCCTTTTCTAAGCACTTCCTGCGCCATTGTATTATCAAAATCTGCACGGGGAACCTGCCAGGTCCAATCCCAGCCTTCACCAAATTTCTGACTGAAATCAAAAACACATATTTCTTCGCCTCTAATAAAACGAGCTCCGAGTTTTTTCTCAAAATTCATTGCATCAAGACTTTCAAAAAGCTCAGCTTCAGCAAAATGATCCATAACTCTTGGTATTAAGCTTTCGCCAACAACAAGTCTTGGGAATTTTGTTTTTTCTACTACTTTAACTTTAACATTATTGTTATGAAGATGCGATGCCGAAACACATCCAGACGGTCCCGCACCTATCACTAAAACATCCACAAACTCCTTTATCATAATAAGAATGTTATTAATTATTAACTTACATTTGCCATCATCAAAATAACTACATTTATTTTGATAAATAAAATTAAATTAGCGCAACAAAAAACGATTTAATGAATACAATTAATGAATATTTAAGTTTAGGAGAATTTGAGTCCATTATTTTTGGAAATAACAAAGTTGCAATCAGCGATGTAGTCCTAAATCGAGTAAATGAAAGCTTTAATTTCTTGAAAGAATTTTCAGGAAATAAAATTATATATGGCGTAAATACAGGCTTTGGGCCAATGGCTCAATATAGAATTAAAGAATCTGATCAAATCCAGTTACAATACAATTTAATCAGAAGCCACTCCTCCGGAACAGGAAAACCTTTAAGCCCGGTTTGTGCAAAAGCTGCAATTTTGGCTCGTTTAAATACCTTATCATTAGGGAATTCAGGAGTTCATCCTTCGGTCATTCACTTAATGGCAGAATTGATCAACAGAGATATTACACCTCTTATTTTTGAACACGGAGGCGTTGGTGCGAGCGGAGATTTAGTACAATTATCACACTTGGCTTTAGTTTTAATTGGCGAAGGCGAAGTTTTTTATAAAGGCGACAGAAGACCAACTCAAGAAGTTTTTGAGATCGAAGGTTTAAAACCAATTCAGGTAGAAATCAGAGAAGGTCTGGCTTTAATAAACGGAACTTCTGTAATGACAGGAATTGGAGTTGTAAATGTGCATCACGCTAATAAATTATTAGATTGGTCCCTAAAATGTTCTTGTGCCATAAACGAATTGGTTCAGGCATATGATGATCATTTCTCTGAAGAATTAAACCAAACCAAACGTCATAAAGGACAACAGGAAGTGGCTTTAAGAATGAGAAAAAATCTTTCGGACAGTACTTTAATCCGTAAAAGAGAAGACCATTTATATTCTGGTGAAAACACGGAAGAAATCTTCAAGGAAAAAGTTCAGGAATATTATTCGTTACGTTGTGTACCACAAATTTTAGGTCCGGTTTTAGAAACCATAAACAATGTTGCTTCTATTTTAGAAGACGAATTTAACTCGGCAAACGACAATCCTATTATAGATGTAAAAAACAAACACGTTTATCACGGAGGAAACTTCCACGGCGATTATATTTCGCTTGAAATGGATAAACTGAAAATTGTTATTACCAAATTAACGATGTTGGCGGAACGTCAATTGAATTATTTATTGAACTCAAAAATCAACGAAATTCTTCCTCCGTTTGTCAATTTAGGAACTTTAGGATTTAATTTCGGAATGCAGGGCGTTCAGTTTACGGCAACCTCAACAACTGCCGAAAGCCAAATGTTATCAAACCCAATGTATGTTCATAGTATCCCAAACAACAATGACAATCAAGACATTGTAAGTATGGGAACAAATGCAGCAGTAATTACCTCAAAAGTTATCGAAAATGCTTTTGAAGTTTTGAGCATCGAGATGATTACAATTGTTCAGGCAATTGATTATTTAGAACAAAAAGACAAAATATCATCAGTATCCAAAAAATGGTATGATGATGTTAGAAACATAATTCCTGAATTTAAAGAAGATCAGGTTATGTATCCGTTTGTTCAAAAAGTAAAAGATTACCTGATCAACAGTTAATTTTAAAATTTCTAATCTTACCAAAAAATATGAAAAGAATATTTCTCTTATTATTAATCTGTATTCAATTAAGCAACGCTCAAGAACTGGCTTTGGTTAAAAAAGGTGGAAAGTTTGGTCTCCTTACCAAAGAGGGAACTTTTGCTGTTGAACCAAAATTTGATAGCGCCAGAGATTTTTCTGATGGTTTGGCTGCCGTTAAAGAAAACGGAAAATGGGGATTTATAGACGACAAAGGTACGTTGGTAATTCCAGCAACTTTTGATAATGCAAAAGATTTTGGCAGCGGAATTTGTATTATACAGCAAAACAACATTTGGTCTTACATTAATAAAAAAGGAGAAATTCTAAAAGGAAACCCGGCATCAGATAAATTATTTGATTTTAATAATGGAGTAGCCTTTTTTAGACAAGCCGATAAAGTTGGACTTATAAATAATAAGTTCGAAATTGTTCTTGCTCCAAAATATGACGTTATAAGAACCTTTTATAAAGGTTACGCAAAAGTGGCAATAAATGACAAATGGGGAATCATTGATCCAACCGGAAAAGAAGTTGTTGAAGCTGCTTATGATGAAGTTGGAGATTATTACAACAATACAACCTGGGCAAAAAAAGGAAAGTTTTTCGGACTTGTTCATAACGGGCAATTTATTAAAATAGATGGCGTAACTGCATTTGGATCTTTTGGAACGCAAGATATAATTGCTGCCAAAAAAGACGGAAAAATGGGATTTGTAAATTTTGACGGACAATGGATTATTAATCCACGATTTGACAAGGCAAAAGGTTTTTCTAAAAACTTAGCTCCCGTTTGTGTAAAAGAAAAATGGGGATACATCAATTTAATTGGCGCATGTATTGTAGAACCCATTTATTCTGATGCAGAAAATTTTAGTGAAAATGGTCTCGCTGCTGTAAAAAATCTTGATGGCTGGGGATTTATTGATGAAAAAGGAAAATTAGTTATTCCAACAAAATATGAAATTTCAGTAGCATTTGGAAACTACTTCCGTCAGGAAAAAGGATTTATTGACGGATTAGCAAGAGTAAAGCTTAGCGGCAAATGGGGTTTTGTTAAACCAGATGGTCAGCTTATTGGCGAATGGTTTCAAAATGCAGAGCTTTTTCAGAAATAATAAAAACAACTTCACATTATTAATATTGAACCTTTAAGACCATGAAAAAAACACTTATTTTTTTATTCGTATGTTGCATTCAATTTGTTAATAGTCAAGAATTGGCGTTAGTTAAAAAAGACTCTAAAATTGGATATATTTCTAAAGACGGAAACTTTAAAATTGAGCCTCAATATAAATCTGCAAAGAGTTTCTCTGAAGGATTAGCTGCCGTAGAAAACGGTGGAAAATGGGGTTTCATTGATACAAAAGGAAGCTGGATAATTCCAGCAACTTTTACGGATGCTAAAGAATTTAACAGTGGAATCGCAGTAGTAAAAAACGATAAAGACTGGGTGTATATTAATACTAAAGGCGAAATTCAGAAAGCACCAACTTCTGAAAAATTATATGATTTTGATAACGGGGTTGCTTTCATAAAACAAGGAAACAAAATTGGGTTAATCAACTCAAAAATGGAGGTAGTTTTAGAACCAAAATATGATATAATCAAGCCTTTTGAAAATGGTTTTGCAAGAGTAGGAAGTAATAAAAAATGGGGAATTATTAATACTTCGGGAAAAGAATTAATAGAACCTGCCTACGACGAAATAGGAAACTATTTTAAAAATACATCTTGGGCAAGAAAAGACAAAACGTTTGGAATTGTAAGCGCAGGAAGTTTTATTCCCGTTGATGGTGCCGAAAAAATCTGGGATTTTGAAACTCAGGATTTAACGTTTGCCAAAAAGAATGGAAAAATTGGATTCATTGACTTAAAAGGAAATTGGATTATTACTCCTATATATGATAAAGCAAAAGCTTTCTCGAAAAATTTAGCTCCGGTTTGCGTTGGATCTAAATGGGGATATATTAACCCAAAAGCAGAATTTGTAATTGAACCAACTTATAGTGATGCAGAAGTTTTTAGCACAAACGGATTGGCTCCTGTAAAAGAAAAAAACTGGGGATTCATCAACGAGTCAGGAAAATTAGTTATTCCAACACAATATGGAATTACCGCGAACGGAATTATTGCCATGTTTGTACAACAAGATAAAGGTTTTATTGGTGGCGTTGCAAGAGTAAAAAACGAAGGCAAATGGGGATTTCTTAAACCAGACGGAACGGTATTAAGTAATCAATGGTTTGAAAACGCTGAATTATTTTCGAAATCATCAGAAAGAATTCAAACAGCCGAAATTGCTGCTGAAAAACCAAAACAAGAAATAAAACAAGCAAAGCCGGCAACCAAACCAGCAGCTAAAAAAAAGAAATAATAGTTATCTCCAACAAGAGGATAACATCTATTAAAAAATAAAATTTACATATGAAATGTGTATTAGTAACAGGTGGTTCGAGAGGAATTGGCAGTGCTATTTGCAAAAAATTAGCCGTTGAAGCCAGCTATCATATTCTGATTAATTATCATTCGAATAAAACAGCTGCCGAAGAAACACTTCAGGAAATACAAAAATTAGGAGCAACGGGAGAAATCTTAGGTTTTGATGTTTCTAATTATGAAGAAGTACAAAGTACTTTAACAAAATGGCAGGAAGCAAATCCTGAAGCAATTGTTGAAGCGATTGTAAACAATGCCGGAATTACAAAAGATGGTCTTTTTATGTGGATGACTCCCGAAGACTGGAATGGTGTTGTAAACACCAGCTTGAACGGTTTTTTTAATGTAACACAGTTTTTTATTCAAAAAATGTTACGCAATAAATATGGCCGAATCGTAAATATGGTTTCTGTTTCTGGTGTAAAAGGAACAGCCGGGCAAACCAATTATTCGGCAGCAAAAGGCGCGATTGTTGCAGCTACAAAAGCATTAGCACAAGAAGTTGCTAAACGAAATATTACTGTAAATGCAGTTGCTCCGGGTTTTATCAGAACAGATATGACTAGCCAATTAGACGAAAAAGAATTACTAAAACTAATTCCGGTAAATCGTTTTGGTGAAGCCGAAGAAGTGGCAGATTTGGTAAGCTTTTTGATTTCTAAAAAGTCAAGCTATATTACAGGAGAAATTATCAACATAAACGGAGGAATATATTCTTAATAGTTCCTATGTTTGTGAGACTATTTTAAGTTTTTTAAACGTTGAAAATTGCTCGCAAAGACGCAAAGTCGCAAAGCTTTATTTAAATAATCTTAAAAAAGAATAAACTTTGCGACTTTGCGTCTTTGTGAGATTAAAAAAAATTACACTTTAAGGATAAAAAATACTTTGAAAGATGATGAATAAGAGAGTTGTAATTACTGGAATGGGAATTTATTCTTGTATCGGAACTTCTTTAGACGAAGTAAAAGAATCTTTGTATAACGGAAAATCCGGTATTAAGTTTGACGCCGAAAGAAAAGAATTTGGTTTTCAATCTGCCTTAACAGGAATAGTTCCGAAAGCGGATCTGAAAAACTTATTGACCCGCAGACAACGTATGAGCATTGGCGAAGAAACCGAATATGCTTATATGGCTACAATAGAAGCTTTGAAAAATGCCAATATCGACGACGCTTTTTTTGATAATCGTGAAGTGGGAATCATGTATGGAAATGATAGCGTTTCAAAAGCTATTATTGATGCTACGGATATTGTTCGCGAGAAAAAAGATACCGCATTAATAGGTTCCGGAGCTATTTTTAAATCAATGAATTCAACAGTAACAATGAATTTATCTACGATTTTTAAACTCCGCGGAATCAATCTTACTATAAGCGCTGCTTGTGCAAGTGGCTCACACTCTATTGGGTTAGCTTATTTTTTAATAAAAAGCGGCTTCCAGGATATTGTTATTACCGGAGGAGCTCAGGAAATCAACAAATATGCGATGAGCAGTTTTGATGGTTTAGGTGTTTTTTCGAGTAGAGAAAACGAACCTGAAAAAGCTTCCCGCCCATTTGATGCTGATCGCGACGGATTAATTCCGAGTGGTGGCGGTGCAACGTTAATTCTGGAAAGCTATGAATCAGCAATTGCACGAGGCGCCAATATTATTGCCGAAGTTGTAGGTTACGGGTTCTCATCAAACGGTGGACATATCTCTACGCCAAATGTAGAAGGACCGTCTATAGCCATGCAACGAGCGCTTGACGACGCACAATTAAAAGCAACTGATATTGATTATATAAATGCACATGCAACCTCAACTCCGGTTGGAGACGGAAACGAAGCAAAAGCAATTTTTGAAGTTTTTGGTGAGAAAAATCCTTACGTAAGTTCTACAAAATCAATGACAGGTCACGAATGTTGGATGGCTGGTGCGAGCGAAGTAATCTATTCTATCTTAATGATGCAGAACGATTTCATTGCTCCGAACATCAATTTGGAAAATCCTGACGAAGATGCTTCTAAATTAAATTTGGTCAAAACTACTTTAAACAAAAAATTTGACATATTTTTGTCCAATTCCTTCGGATTCGGAGGAACCAACTCGGCGTTGGTGGTTAAAAAGTTTAAATTGAACGATGAATAAAGAAGAGATTATAGCAAGAATTAATGGTTTTTTGGTTGATGAATTTGAAGTAGATAATGATGATATTGAACCAGATGCTAATCTAAAAGATACACTTGGGTTAGATAGTTTAGATTATGTAGATTTAGTAGTTTCTATTGAATCTAACTTTGGTGTAAAACTGGTTGAAGCTGATTTTGTTGGTATTGCTACATTTCAAAATTTTTATGACCTTATAGAAACCAAACTAAAAGCTAAAGCTGTTTAATGAGTCAATGGGATGGCAAATCAAAAGGAACAGTTTTAGGCTATAGAATATTCGTTTTTTTAATACAAAAAGCGGGTGTCAAGTCTGCTTATGTCTTACTTTATTTTGTTGCTTCTTACTACTTTTTGTTTCTAAAGAAAAGCAATCAGGCTATTTTTTATTATTTTAAAGAAAGACTGAACTATTCCTATTTCAAATCAAAAAAAATGGTTTTCAAAAGTTATTACACTTTTGGGCAAACCATCATTGATAAAGTTTCCATTTCGGCAGGAATGCGAAATAAATTCACCTATGAATTTGACGGAATAGAAACTCTCAAAAAGCTTCTGGCCGAAAAAAAAGGCGGAGTTCTTATTAGCGCTCATATAGGAAATTTTGAAATTGCCGAACATTTTTTGGGCGATATTGATCTTAATTTTCAAATCAATCTCGTTACAACAGATTTAGAACATTCGGCTATTAAGAATTATCTGGAAAGTGTTACCCAAAAACCAACCGTAAAATTTATTATTATCAAAGATGATTTGTCTCATATTTTTGAGATCAATGCGGCTTTGGCAAATAACGAATTGGTTTGTTTTACCGGCGATCGTTATTTTGAAGGAACCAAATCCCTTTCAGAAGAAATTCTGGGTAAAGAAACCAACTTCCCGGCAGGTCCATTTTTAATTGCTTCACGCTTAAAAGTTCCTGTTGTTTTTGTTTATGTAATGAAAGAACCCAACTTACATTATCATTTGTATGCCAGAGAAGCAACCGTAAAACACCGCGACGAAAAAGGATTATTGAAAGAATACGTAAAAAGCGTAGAAAGCATTTTGCAGAAATATCCTTTGCAATGGTTCAATTATTTCGACTTCTGGAACGATCTTAAAGCATAAGAAGTTGCCACAAATTTTCGCGAATTATTTTTAGCAATTCTGTATGTAATTCCTTTAATTAAAATCAATTTAAGCATAACCAAATTAGTGAAAATTTGTGCAATTCGTGGCGAAAAAACACAACACTATTACCGCTTTATAACAAATCTTAAACAAGAAAATTCGTTTAAATAAATTTACTTATTTTTGCTTACCACCAAAGTAGCTAACCTAATGAAAAATGTTCTCGTTATTTTTTATTCCCAATCCGGACAACTAGAATCGATTGCGAAAAACATTGCAAAACCATTCTTAAATTCAGAGGAAATAAATGTAATTTTTCACGAAATACAATTAGAAAAACCATTCCCGTTTCCGTGGAATAAGGATTCTTTTTTTGATGCCTTTCCGGAATCTTTTTTACAGATTCCGACAAAACTTAAACCAGTTTCTGACGAAGTTTTAAACACAAAATTTGATTTGATTCTTTTTCATTATCAGGTTTGGTTTTTATCACCTTCAATTCCAATCAACTCGTTTTTAAAAAGTACAGAAGCCAAGACAATATTAAACAATACTCCCGTTATAACTATTAATGGTTCTCGTAATATGTGGATTATGGCGCAGGAAAAAATTAAAGTTTTATTGCGTGACGTCAATGCAAAATTGGTTGGAAATATTGCATTAGTCGATCGTGTTGGAAATTTAATCAGCGTGATCACAATTGTAAATTGGATGTTTTCTGGTGTAAAGAAACGATATCTTGGATTTTTTCCACTTCCGGGAGTTTCTGATAAAGACATTCAGGAGTCTGATAAATTTGGAGAAATCATACTTTCCCAATTTAAACAAAACAAACTAGACGATTTACAGCCAAAATTAGCCGAAATAGGTGCCGTAAAAATCAGTCCTTATTTAGTTACTGTAGATAAAACGGCCAATAAGATTTTTAATAAGTGGTCGAATTTGATTCACAAGAATCAAAAAAACAGGAAAACGCTTCTTAAAATATTTTATGTTTATTTATTCCTTGCTATATGGCTAATCTCGCCAATAGTATATATATTGCACCTTATTACCTATCCATTCAAGTTCAAAACCATAAAAAAAGAAACTCAATATTATCAAGGAGTTTAGAAGACGAAATTTAATTATGTTTGACGTATATATTACCAAAGCCGCAAAATATTTGCCAAATGAAGCTGTTTCAAATGATGAAATGGAAAGCTATTTAGGCCTAATAAATGACACCGCCTCAAAGGCAAGACGTATTATTTTGCGTAATAATAAAATTACAAGCCGATACTACGCCGTAGATAAAAACGGAAAAAGCACACATAGTAACGCTGAGTTAACACACAATGCCGTTTTACAACTATTTGATAATAACTTTACAGATCAGGATCTTGAAGTGCTTTCCTGCGGAACCTCATCACCTGATGTTTTAGCCCCATCACATGCTGCAATGGTTCACGGTTTATTAAAAAACAGATCGGTAGAGCTAAATTCTTCGATGGGTATTTGCTGTTCAGGAATGAATGCATTGAAATATGGTTTTCTTTCTATAAAATCAGGAAACTCAAAAAATGCCATTTGTACAGGATCAGAAAAAGTTTCGACCTGGCTTTCTTCTCCAAAATACAAGCATGAAGTAATCAATTTAAAAAATCTTGAAGAGCAACCAATAATCGCCTTCAAAAAAGATTTTTTACGTTGGATGTTATCTGATGGAGCCGGAGCCTTTTTATTAGAAAATAAACCAAGCGGCGAAATTTCATTAAAAATCGAATGGATGGAAGCGTATTCCTATGCATTCGAATTAGAAACTTGTATGTATGCCGGTGGAGATAAATTAGAAAATGGCGAAATCAAAGCCTGGAGCGATTACAATCCGGAGCAATGGTTAAACGAATCTGTATTTGCTGTTAAGCAGGATGTAAAAATATTAGACGAATTTATATTACCAAAAGGTGTCGAAAGTATGAGCGATGCAATGGCAAAGCACAACATTACGGCAGATCAGGTTGATTATTTTTTACCTCACGTTTCTTCTAACTTTTTTGTAGAAGGTCTAAAAAACGGATTAAACGAAAAAGGAATTGTACTTACAGACGAAAAATGGTTCATGAACCTTTTAAGAGTTGGTAATGTAGGTTCTGCCTCAATTTATATCGCCCTTGAAGAATTAATGTATTCAGGTAAACTAAAAAAAGGAGATCGCATTTTATTATCAGTTCCGGAAAGCGGAAGATTCTCTTTTGCCTATGCATATTTAACGGTTTGCTAATGGAAACAATATGTCTTTTAAATAAAGAAGCAGTCGAAAATTTATTGCCACAAAAGTTCCCTTTTGTTATGGTTGATAAAATGTATTCTTATACCGAAACATCATTGGTTTCCGGTTTAAAAATTCAGAGCGACAATATCTTTGCAAATAATAATTCTTTTTTAGAAGCAGGTATAATCGAGCATATGGCACAATCTGTGGCGTTGCATACCGGATATCATTTTTTTTTGAAAAACGAAACAGCCCCAACAGGTTACATAGGTTCTATAAAAGATATTGAAATAAAACAGTTTCCAAAAGTCGACGATACCATTCGATCAACCGTAACTATTTTGCAGGAATTTGCCGGAATAACTTTGGTTGATATTGTGACTACTTTAAATAATGAAGAAATTGCCCGCGGACAAATGAAAACCGTTTTGGCAAAATAATATACGTATGAAAATCGGAGTTGACATACAAAATTACCTTCCGCACCGAGCGCCAATGCTCATGGTAGATCTAATTTTGGATATAGATTCCAATTTTGTAGAAACGACATTCCTGATAAAAGAAGACAATATTTTTATTGATAATCATATTTTTATCGAAGCTGGTTTAATCGAAAACACAGCACAAACCTGCTCAGCAATTGTTGGCAAAAAGTATTTTTTTGAGGAAGACGGAACAGAAAATGAAAACGTAAATGTTATTGGTTTTATCAGCGCCTTAAAAAATCTGAAAATACATTCGCTGCCAAAAACCGGCGATACAATTATTACCAAAGCAAACTTAATGTCAAAATTTGTTGGCGACGATTATACCTTATGTACGATGAGCTGCCAAAGCTTACTCGAAGACAAAATACTTTTAGAATGTGAAATTAATTTGTTTATTCAAAAAACAGTTTCGACAACAACATAATTCTGATCGAAAATAAAACCGTCATGGAAAAAGAAAATGTACCTCAGCACGATGGAAATTTAAGCAAAAAGAACCTCAAAGAACTTGTTTATGCTACTGATGAAAATGGCAATTATACCACCGCATTAAGTACCGGTTGGGAACCAAAAGCCATTGCTCTTTCAAACGCAATTGATGATATAAAAGAACGTGCGGAAGAAGCTAAACTGAAGGTTCAGATTGGCGAATTAAGTCCGATTTGTTATTATATGGAACTCAATAAAATGGATCTTACTATTCTTGCCGGCTATGTCGATATGTGGAAATGGCGCGTAAAAAGACATTTTAAACCCACTGTTTTTGCCAAATTGAGTGACAAAATTTTACAGAAATATGCCGACGCTTTTGAAATTTCAATAGCCGAATTAAAAAATATTAAAAACGATTAATGCAAACGACTTTCACACACCATCAATCTGCTCATTGTGAAAATGGAGTGGCTTCAAATCTCTTAAAAAACAGCGGATTAAATATCAGCGAACCTATGGTTTTTGGAATTGGTTCCGGACTTTTGTTTGTGTATTTACCTTTTATAAAAGTAAATCATGCACCGGCAATTAGTTACAGAACTTTGCCTGGACAGATTTTTAATAAAGTTGCCAATCGTTTAAATTTAAAAATAAAAAGACAAAAATTTTCTTCTGTTCCAAATGCCAGTAAAGCTTTAGACGAAAATTTAAAAAACAATATTCCAACCGGATTACAAGTTGGTGTTTATCATTTAAGTTATTTTCCTGATGAATATCGTTTTCATTTCAACGCGCACAATTTAGTCGTTTACGGAAAAACCGAAACTGATTATTTAATCAGCGATCCTGTTATGGAAACCGTGACTACTTTAACGCACGAAGAATTAGACAAAGTACGTTTTGCTAAAGGTGCGTTTGCGCCAAAAGGCCAAATGTATTATCCAATTCAGGTTCCGAGTGAAGTTGATTTCAAAAGTGCCATCATCAAAGGAATCAAAGATACTTGTCGCACTATGCTGGCACCCATGCCAATTGTAGGTGTTCGCGGAATTAAATTTGTTTCTCGCCGAATTAGAAAATGGCCTGCAAAACACGGCGTTAGAAAAGCCAATCATTATCTTGCACAAATGGTGCGAATGCAGGAAGAAATAGGAACCGGCGGCGGAGGATTCCGTTTTATTTATGCCGCTTTTCTACAAGAAGCTTCAGTTATTTTAAACAATGATGAATTGAAAGTGCTTTCGAAAGAAATGACTCAAATTGGAGATTCGTGGAGAGATTTTGCTGTTGAAGCTTCCCGTATTTATAAAAATAGAAGTGCCAAAGAAGACGCTTACAATGCCATTGCCGATGAACTTCTGGACATTGCTAATCGCGAAGAAATCTTTTTCAAAAAACTAAAAAAAGCAATTAGCTAACTATATTTTGCAAACTGTTATAAAAATAGAATCTCTTTCGAAAAAGTACAAAGATGCAGAACTGTATTCTTTGAACGATGTTTCGCTGGATATAAATCAAGGTCAGATTTTTGGCTTATTAGGTCCAAATGGTGCCGGAAAAACCACTTTAATCTCCATGCTTTGCGGATTGATAAAACCAACTTCGGGACATTTCACGATTGATGGTTTGAACTATGCTGGCCATTCCACCAAAATCAAAAAAATTATTGGAGTTGTACCTCAGGAATATGCTTTATATCCTACGTTGACAGCGAGAGAAAATCTACATTATTTTGGAAGCATGTACGGTTTAAAAGGTTCTGACTTAAAAGACAAAGTAATTGAAACTTTAGATCTTTTGGGTTTATTAAAATTTGCCGACAAACGCATTGAAACTTTCTCAGGCGGAATGAAACGCAGAGTCAATTTGATTGCGGGAATTCTCCACAATCCAAAAGTTTTATTTCTGGACGAGCCAACTGTTGGTGTTGATGTGCAATCTAAAAATGCAATTATAGATTATCTCAAACTTTTAAATCAAAACGGAACTACAATTATTTATACCTCGCATCATTTGGCTGAAGCCGAAGATTTTTGCACGACAATTGCCATTTTAGATCAAGGCAAAATTTATGCACAAGGCACACCATCAGGTTTAATCGCTTCTACCGAAAAAGCAAGAAATCTGGAAGAAGTTTTTATTTCATTAACCGGTAAAGATCTGAGAGATGATATATAAAATTTGGATGTCCGTCGTAAAAGAATTTCTCCTGCTCAAACGAGATTTAGGAGGTTTAGTCATTTTATTTATAATGCCTTTGGTTTTGGTTATCACCGTAACGTTGATTCAGGACAGCACTTTTAAAACCGTTAGCGATACTAAAATTCAGATTTTATTGGTCGACAACGACAACGGTTCCGTTTCTAAAACTGTTTTTGATAATCTCGAAAAGAGTCAGCTTTTTAGTGTTGTTACTCAAATAGACAACAAACTACTTACAGAAGAAGTTGCCAAAGAAAATGTTTACAAAGGAAAATTTCAATTGGCGATTATAATTCCGAAAAATCTAAGCACAGATTTACAAGCCAAAATCGATCAGAATGTAGAAAACATTGTGAGTAAAATGGGCTTCTCAGATAGTATTGCAAAACCGCAAACTTCAAAAATAATTCAGCAAAAAGAAGTAAAATTATATTTTGATCCAGCAGTTCAGCTTAGCTTCAAAAACTCTGTGATGAGTTCGATTGATAAAATGATTTCGCAAATCGAAACAAAGTCAATTTATACGACTTTCCAAAATCAATTGGGGGAAGAAAATACCAAATTCGAGCAAAAGAGTTTTATTACATTTAAAGAAATTATTCCAAAAGTAAACAACAAAGAAGTGCTACCAAATTCGGTACAGCATAACGTTCCGGCTTGGACACTTTTTGCGATATTTTTTATCGTAATTCCGTTGTCTATCAATATTGTAAAAGAAAAATCACAAGGAACTTTTGTTCGATTATTGACCAATCCGGTTTCGAATTTAATTGTCATTATCGGAAAAACCATTACATATTCAATCATTTGTATGATTCAGTTTTATATGATGGTTGCCGTTGCAATATTTTTATTTCCGCATATTGGTTTGCCCCCCTTAAATATCGAAGGGCACTTATTTTTAATGAGTGTTGTTGCTTTATTTTCAGGATTTGCCGCAATTGGTTTCGGAATTTTATTAGGCACAATTGCGAATACACAAGAACAATCGGCTCCGTTTGGCGCAACAAGTGTAATCATCCTTGCTGCTATTGGCGGAGTCTGGGTTCCCGTTTTTGCGATGCCAAAAATCATGCAGCTTATTGCCAAATCATCACCAATGAATTGGGCTCTTGAAGCTTTTTATGATGTTTTATTACGCAACGTTTCTTTCCTGGAAATTATCCCAAAAATAAGTTTGCTATTTTTGTTCTTTATAATCACAACATCCATCGCATTATTCTATGACAAAAAGAAAAGAACAGTTTAACGAGGCAACTGAATTAACGGTCACGCACGAAATCAGAATTCGTTTTAACGAAACTGATCCACTCGGAATCGTTTGGCACGGCAATTATATTACCTATTTTGAAGATGGACGCGAAGCGTTTGGACGCCAACACGGACTTACGTATTTAGATATTGCCAAAACCGGATTTACAACGCCAATCGTAAAATCAAAATGCGAACATAAATTGTCTCTGCGTTATGGCGATGTCGTAACAATTGAAACAACCGTTGTTGATACGCCCGCTGCCAAAATGATTTATCGTTTTAGAATTTTAGATGACAAAGGCGAAATTGCCTGCACCGGCGAAACCGTTCAGGTCTTTCTGGATAAAGAAGGAAATCTAATGCTAACGAATCCTCCTTTTTATGAAGAATGGAAACGAAAAGTGGGATTATTAATGTAAGCACGAATCCCTTTCCTGCAAGGTTTTCAAAACCTTGTAGGTATAAATACAAAGCATCATATAAATCTGCTTAATCTGCAAAATCTGCGTGAAACTTTTTTCAGACAAAGCTTTAAAATGAACACCTACAAGGTTTTGAAAACCTTGCAGGAGAGATCGAAAATCATAAAATGATAAGAGAAGTATATATAAATGAGACCAATTGTATCACCCCTTTAGGTTTTGATGTTGAATCAAACATCGAAGCGATTCTTCATGGTGAATCCGGTATTCAATTACATGAAGATACTACTTTAATGCCGATTCCGTTTTATGCTGCAATTATTAGTGATGAAAAAATAAACAGTGCTTTTGAAAAAATCAGTACTGACGGCAACTACTCTCGTTTAGAGAAAATGATGATTTTGGCTTTAGAGCCGATTATCAAAAAATCAGGAATTGAGTTAAATTCAAAAACTGCCTTTATACTTTCGACTACAAAAGGAAATGTTACAGCATTAAAAAATGATTCGGAAGAAAGTTTTAATAGTGCCCATTTAGATGTTTTGGCTCAAAATGTAGCCAATTATTTCGGGTTTAAAACACAACCAATTGTAGTTTCAAACGCTTGCGTTTCGGGAATTTTAGCTATTTCTGTTGCCAAAAGAATGATTCAGTCTGAACTTTATGATAACATATTTGTTGTTGCCGGCGACGAAGTTTCAGAGTTTGTTTTGTCCGGATTTAATGCTTTTCAGGCAATGAGTGATTTGCCTTGTAAACCGTATTCTAAAAACAGAACCGGTGTAAGTTTAGGCGAAGCAACCGCAGCTGTTTTAATTTCGACGGAAGCCAAAAACGCTAAAATAAAAGTTATTGGAGACAGTTCGATAAACGACGCCAATCATATTTCGGGTCCATCAAGAACAGGCGAAGGTTTATTCAGAAGTATTCAGAATGCATTGAAAGAAGCGCAAATCAATTCTAATCAAATCGATTATATTTCAGCACACGGAACCGCAACTCCATTCAATGATGAAATGGAGGCGATTGCTTTAAATCGTTTAGATTTACAAAATGTTCCGGTAAATAGTTTGAAAGGATTTTACGGTCATACTTTAGGCGCTTCAGGATTATTAGAAACGGTAATTGCAATTGAATCCTCCAATCAAAATATGCTTTTTGAATCGAAAGGTTTTGACGAAATCGGCGTAACCGAAACTATAAATATTATTGAGAAAAATGAAGAAGTAAATATTGATTTTTTTTTGAAAACAGCTTCTGGTTTCGGAGGTTGTAATACAGCTGTAGTTTTTGAAAAAATATAAATGAGAAGGTTAAAAAACTTAAATATTAGGAAAAGTATCGAACAAAATAAATTGGTCTATTCTGAAAATTGGTTTGATAAATTCGATACAATAACAATATATCTATTTTTTACTTGGGCATTTTTAACGCCTTTTTTGGTTTATTTTAATCCTTATCGGGATAAATCTAAAACTGGAATTGAATTTTATTTATTTTTTATTTTTAGCTTTTATTCTTTGTATGTGATATATAGAAAGGCAACTGAGAAACATCTCACGAAAATTACCAGCAAATACAATAAAGAAGAGAACAAATTACTGATTAATGAATATTGCGAAAAAAAAGGTTTTGAAAAACATAGAAACTCTGGAAATCTGATAATTTATAATAACCTTAATTATCTCGCAATTAATTCAAGATTTCAAACAAGTAGAATATTTATTTTAGACAAAAATGATATTTATTTAACAATAATAAAAGAAAATCAAAAGATGAATATTCCTGTTCTTTTTTCACAAATTAGTTTAAAAAGAGATATTAAAAAATTATGTCAATAAGGTTTATGAAGTTATCTAAATTCATATTTATAATTTTTCTTTCTCTTTTTGGATGTAAACAAAAGGAAATTGAAAAAGTCGATGAACTACGATTTGAAAAAAACGTGTTAAAGAATGTTTTTGTAGAAATTGTAGATTCTATTTATATGGATAGAAGAATAATTCTTCCACCTCCACCAACTCCAAGATTTAATGAAAAAACAAATAAAGAAGATACTACGGGATTTCATAAAGAATTAAAAGAATATTGGCGTAATCGCGACAGCATCAAAAATGATAGAACAAAAATACTTCTGGGGGTTTATAACGACGTAGAGAAAATTAGTTCTTTTGAAACTGAAATGATAGTGAAGCATATTAATATTTCAGCTTATACTTATGACGTTTCAAAAGAAGTAGACAGTTACAAAATTGATTTAAAGTCTTTTGAAAATAACAAAAAGTTTAATTTTCAAAACGCATCAAAATATCCTCATGAAAAAAATTGGGATTTAAATGATATTAGTAATGTACGATTTCCCGTTGGAACAATTTCAGTATCAAGAATTCAATTCAATAAAACGAAAACAAGAGGAATTTTATCCGCTGGCGCTTCTTGTGGTGGAGGAAGATGTGGAAGAGGTTTTATAATTATAATTGAAAACAAATCTGGAAAATGGAAAATTGCCGAAGTTATTCCTACTTGGGAGTCTTAAATTATAAAACTAATTTTCAAGATTAGTTAGTGTAATTTTCAAACCAATAACCAATCCATGCAAATTAGTGCAATTAGTGTTTAAATAAAATGACGCAAAAAACCTACATACAATCCTACATCACCATCCAAAACAACGAAATTGTTTTGAACGGAGATTCTGTATTCAAAATTGAACCCACCAATTTTGCTGATTTCTCTAAACAGGCTTATCGCAATTTTGACATTCAATATCCGAAGTTTTTCAAAATGGATGCTTTGAGTAAGTTGGCTTTTTTAGGTGCCGAATTGCTTTTGAGTCCGATAATTTCTTCTGAACACGAAAATAATATTGCTTTGGTTTTGGCCAATAAATCATCTAGTTTAGATACTGATGTAAAATATCAGGAATCTATTTCGGACAAAGAAAACTATTATCCAAGTCCGGCAGTTTTCGTTTATACTTTGCCAAATATTTGTTTGGGTGAAATAAGTATTCGTCATCAGCTGAAAAGTGAAAATTCTTTCTTTATATTTGATGCTTTCAACACAGAATTTATATCGAATTATTCGAATATTTTGCTGAATTCAAACAAATCAGATACAGTTCTTTGTGGTTGGGTTGAATTTTTTAATGACAATTATAAAGCTTTTCTTTGCACAATTAGTAAAGAAGAAAGCACAAAATATACGAACGAAAATATCAATACATTATATAATAAATAATCATGGAAGCATTAAAAGAAGAATTAAAAAACAAAATCATTACCACTCTTAATCTTGAAGATATCGCAATCGAAGACATTGCTGATAACGATCCTTTGTTTGGAGACGGTTTGGGTTTAGACTCAATTGATGCTCTTGAATTGATCGTGATTCTGGATAAAGATTACGGAATTAAACTGGTTGACCCAAAAGAAGGAAAATCAATTTTTCAGTCTATTGAAACAATGGCCGCTTATATTAATACCAATAGAACAAAATAATACTGCTTAGACTGGCTTAGATTTTTAGACAACTTAGACAAAAACTGTCTAAATCTAGAAGTTACAAAATCTAAGAAGTCTAATGTCTAATAATCTAAGCAAGTCTAAAAATGAAAGGTGTTGCAATAACGGGAATGGGAATTATCTCTTCGATTGGAAATTCAGTCGAGGAAAATTTTATTTCGTTAATCGAAAATAAAGTTGCTATAACTCGCATCGAAAACATTTCAACCGTTCATGTTGATGTTATTAAGGTTGGAGAAATTAAGAAAACTAATGCTGAATTGATCGAAGAATTAGAACTTTCTGAAGACAATAACTTTTCGAGAACGGCTATGATTGGTGCTTTTGCAGCCAAACAAGCGGTTCAAAATGCCGGAATTACATCAATCAACGAATTTAGAACCGGACTTATTTCGGCGACAAGTGTTGGCGGAATGGACATGACCGAAAAGCATTATTACAATTATTTTAAAGATCCTGAACTTGTTAAATATATAAGTTGTCATGACGGTGGCGATGTTGCCGAAAAGATTGCTGAAGAACTTGGCTTGAAAGGAATGGTTACTACTATAAGTACCGCATGCTCCTCTGCAGCAAACTCAATTATGTTGGGCGCGCGTTTGATTAAAAACGGAAAACTGGATCGCGTTATCGTTGGAGGAACCGATGCTTTGGCAAAATTCACGATCAACGGATTTAAAACTTTGATGATTTTATCTGACGATTACAACAAACCTTTTGACAATAATCGTAAAGGATTAAACCTTGGTGAAGCCGCTGCATATCTGGTTTTAGAATCTGATGAGATCGTTGAGAAACAAAACAAAAAGGTTTTGGCTCGCGTTTCAGGTTACGGAAATGCAAACGATGCTTTTCACCAAACTGCTTCTTCAGAAAATGGTGATGGCGCTTATTTGGCAATGAAAAAAGCCTTTGAAGTTTCGGGTTTAAAACCTAGTGATATTGATTATATCAACGTTCACGGAACTGCAACGCCAAACAACGATTTATCTGAAGGAAGAGCTTTACTCCGAATTTATGGAGATGAAAAAGTTCCTGATTTTAGTTCTACAAAACCTTTTACGGGACATACTTTGGCCGCAGCAGCAGCAATTGAGGCCGTTTACAGTGTTTTGGCAATTCAGAATAATGTGGTTTATCCAAATTTGAATTTCGAAACTCCAATGGAAGAATTTGATCTGGAACCACAAACTGCTACAAAAATGAAAAATATCGAACACGTTTTATCCAACTCTTTTGGTTTTGGAGGAAATTGTTCAACACTTATATTTTCTAAAAGCGAATGAAAAAGACCTATATAAATGGAGTAGGTTGTATTTCGACTCAAAAAACATTTGATACTGTTTTTTTGGAAGAAGCCGTTTATAACCAAAATGACACGATACTTTCTATCGTTGCCCCGGTTTACAAAGATTTTATTACACCAGCCGCAATTCGTAGAATGGCAAAAGGGGTGAAAAACGGAATCGTAGCTTCGGCATTGGCATTGAAAGATGCTCAACTTGAAAATGTAGATGCAATCATTACCGGAACAGGTTTAGGATGCATTGAAGATTCTGAAAAATTCCTGAAAAACATTCTCGACAATAACGAAGAATTCTTAACACCAACTTCCTTTATACAATCAACTCACAATACGGTTGGTGCACAAATTGCTTTATCATTGCAATGCAAAGGATATAATTTTACGTATGTAAACGGAGCCGTTTCTTTTGAGTCGGCACTTTTGGATGCTAAAATGCAAATCGAGGAAAATGGAGCCAATTCGGTTTTAGTGGGTGGAATTGACGAAAATGGCGAATACACGACGTCACTTTTTAAACTGATGGGCCGAATTAAACAAGATGGAAATCAGCCTTATGATGTTTTAAATCCAACTTCGACAGGAGCTGTTTTTGGTGAAGGTGCTAGTTTTTTTGTTTTAGAAAATGAAAAAAAAGACACCAGTTATGCGCAGGTTTTAGATGTTGAAATTAAAAACACTTTAGAAGAAAACGAAATTGAAGGAGAAATAATTACTTTTTTAAACGCCAATAATTTACAGATTTCAGATATTGATGCTGTAGTTTTGGGTTTAGACGGTAACATTACTTTCGATTCTTATTATAAAAATTTAACTGAAAATGCTTTCGCAAAAACGCCTCAGTTGTATTACAAACATTTGAGCGGCGAATATGATACGGCTTCGGCTTTTGCTTTATGGATGGCTGCCAAAGTAATCAAGACTCAGGAAATTCCTGAAATTATTAAAGTAAATTCGGTTGAAAAACCAACTTACAATACCATTTTATTGTACAACCAATTAAACGGAAAAAATCATAGTTTTACGTTACTTTCAAAATGATAACGCATAAAAACATATCGCTTTTTTTCATTTTTCTATTGCTTTTATTATTTCTTCTGAACTTTTATATCGCAATAAATATTTGGTGGTTTGTAGCAATCATTTTGGTTTGGTTGGGAATAAATGCATTTGGTTCTTCTCGAATTTCATCCAATTATCACGTAAAAGCATTCTGCAATAATCCTTTCGAAAAGGAAAAAAAAATCGCGATTACTTTTGATGACGGACCGAGTGTTTTTACTTTGGAAGTTTTAGAATTACTAAAAAAATACAATGCTAAAGCGACTTTTTTCTGCATTGGAAAAAACATTGAAACTCATCCTGAAATTGTAAAGCAAATTATCGCCGAAGGTCATTTGGTAGGAAATCATTCTTATAGTCATTCGAAATTTTTCGACTTTTATAATGCAAAAAAGATTACTGAAGAACTTCAAAAAACAGATTCTCTTCTCGAAAAATTCACTTCAAAAAAAATCAACTTTTTTCGTCCGCCTTACGGAGTTACGACACCTTCGATTCGTAGAGCTCTGCAACTTACCGGTCATAAAGTTATTGGGTGGAATATTCGTTCGCTTGACGGCGGAACAAAAAATCAAAATTTAATTTTCAATCGCATTATAAAACGTGTTTCTCCCGGCAGAATTGTACTTTTGCACGATACGGGATCACACTCTGTTTTAGTATTGGAACAGTTTTTGCAATTTTTACAGCAAAACAATTATGAAGTGATTTCGGTAGAAGAACTTTTGAATCTAAAAGCTTATGAAGATTGAACGCTGATGAAACGGATTCGCTAAAGCGAAAAACGTGGATAAAAACGGATTTAAAATCTATTTAAATCATTTAATCTGTGGCAAAAAAAACACAATTTTTAACAAAATATGAAAACTAAAATAGCACTCTTAATTCTATTTATTTCAGGCAATTTGTTTGCTCAGGAACAAAAAATGTCTGACGCAGAAATCGCTGCTTTCAAGCAAGATGTAAATGTAGTTTCGAAAAAAATCAAAACCTTAAGTACTGATTTTGTTCAATACAAACATTTAGATTTTTTATCGAAAGACATTGAGACTTCTGGTAAAATGATTTTTAAAGAACCGAGTTTGCTTCAATGGCAATACAAAAAACCATACAATTATAGTATTGTTTTCAAAAACGGAAAAATCCTGATTAACGACGAAGGAAAGAAAAGCGCCGTTGATATTGGAAACAGTAAAATCTTTGGTCGTATCAATAAATTAATCGTTGGAAGCGTAAGCGGAAACATGTTTGATGACAAAGAATTTACGATTTCATATTTCAAATTAAAAGGACAAAATCTGGCGAAATTTGTTCCGAAAGATGCAACGTTGAAAAAATATATCAAACAAATCGAACTCACTTTTGATAAAGAAGAAGCTACTGTTGTACAAGTTAAACTATTGGAATCATCTGAAGATTATACTAGAATTGTTCTTAAAAATAAAGTAATCAATGCAAAAATCGACGATTCAGTTTTTACTAATTAATTGCCTTGTGGCATTGGTTTTAGTTTCTTGTGGCTCGGTCACAAAAAACTATACGCCCAAAAAATTAGACAAAACCTCTTATCAGGTTCCTTATTTTACAGACTCAAAAACTGATTATGTTTACAAAACGAACATCACGGTTTACGGTCATGAAATATCCGGAATTTTTATTGCCAAAAAAATAAATGATACGACACATCGCATTGTTTTTACAACCGAATTTGGTAACAAATTATTAGATTTTGAAATTGCAGAAAAGACTTTTAAAGTAAACTCAATTGTATCTGAATTAGACCGAAAAATTTTGATCAATACATTGACCGAAGATTTTCGTTTGCTTCTTAAAAGTGAATATTTGATTCAGGAACAATTCGAAAATGAATCTTATAATATCTATAAATCGGCAGATGGAAATCGCGATAATTATCTTTTTATTTCCAAAAATGGATCAAAATTTGAGAAAGTCATTAATGCATCTAAAACAAAAGAAAAAATAACACTGCTTTTTAGTTCAGAAAACAATATTTTTGCCGAGAAAATTCAGATTATTCATCAGAATATCAAGTTAAAAATTGAGTTAAATTATTTTAAATCAGAGTAAAAACTTAATCAAAACCTAAACTTAAATCAAATTAAAAATGAAAAAAATAACCGTAATTGCCTTTGTATTGTTTATTGGAATCATAACATCAAATGCACAAGTTAGAGTAAGCCCGGGAATTCGTGGAGGTTTAAATGTATCAAGTTTTACCAATTTTGGAGATAGTGACCCAAAAACAGATTTTTATGTTGGTGGTTTTGTGGCTATTAGATTTAATAAATATTTTACACTTCAACCTGAATTAACGTATACCAGACAAGGTGCCGAAGTGCGTGAATATGAAATAAATGGATATGGATCTCGTTCAACTAATTACGATTTAAATTATCTGTCATTGGGAGCTGTGGGTAAGTTTCATATTGGCGGAAAAGGTTTTCATATCTTAGCTGGTCCATCTTTAGATATAAAAACAGATGACAATTTTCCTGCATACGATTATAATCCTGTTGGTGTTGACTTAGCTTTGGTTGCCGGTGTTGGGTATTCTTTGCCTAACGGATTAACTTTTGAAGCGAGGTTTAAACAAGGAATGATTGATATCTATGGTTATGATGGACTTGATAACGGAAACAATAATTATTACTATGATGATATTATCCTAAATCAGGTTTTTCAAATTGGTATCAGTTATACTTTTAAAGTAAAATAAGGAATGAGAAAAATAATATTAGTTACATTAATTTTATTGATCAGTATTACAGCAGTACAATCACAAGTTACCTTTAGACCAGGAATTCACGCCGGGGTTAATATTTCTAAGTTCACAGATTCACAACTTAACAGCAAAACTGATTTTTATATTGGAGGTTTTGGAGCTTTAAAAATCTCTAAATTTTATACCATACAAGAAGAAATAACTTATTCGCGACAAGGAGCAAAAGGTACAACCAGTATGGGAACAACTGATACTTATAACCCTCAAACAAACTCATATACCACTACTTATGACAACGGAACTGTTGATGCTTCATTACAATATCTTTCAACAGTTACCATAAATAAGTTTAATTTTAATGAAAGCTTTTACGCTTTGGCAGGACCTTTTTTAGATCTATTAATTGCGAATGATATTAAAGTAAATCCAAAAGTAAAAGAATCAAATTTTAATAAAGGTGATGATATTGATTTAGGAATTGTAGGAGGATTGGGATACGGTTTGAAAAATGGTATTGCATTTGAAGCAAGAGTAAAAAAAGGATTTACAAATGCTTTTACCAATTATTATGCTGATGCAACAAAAAATAACAATGTTGTATTTCAATTTGGTGTAGCTTATACTTTTGGAAAAAAATAAAACAATGGTTTTAAAAGATTTTTATAAAATACTTTCCGAAGAAAAAACGGGAGATTCAAAATATAATATCACGATTTTGATCAATGAAAAACATGAAGTTTTCAAAGGTCATTTTCCGGGAAATCCAATTATGCCGGGAGTTTGCATGATTCAGATTATTAAAGAACTTACAGAGGCAATTACCAAAAGTACTTTGATGATTCAGACGCTTGCCAATGTAAAATTTATGGCATTGATTAACCCTGAAACTAATCCTGAATTACGTTTAGAACTTGATATTACAACAACCGAAGATGATTTGGTTAAAGTAAAAAACACATCTTATTTTAACGACACTGTCGCTTTGAAACTAAGCAACGTGTACAAAAAAATATAATTATGAAACTGCTGCTGTCTTTACTTTTGTGGATTAATTTTGGCGGAACTCCAGATTTGGTGACCGTTAGAAAAATGTATACAGGCGTTACAAAATCAGAAAGTAATGCCAAAGAATTTTCAGAAAAACTGGCAACGGTTTCAGACAATGATGCAAAAATTTTAGTGGCTTACAAAGCAGCTTCAATTTTGCTGGATTCTAAGTTTGAGAAAAAACTAAGAGATAAAATGGATCGTTTTAAACAAGGTGCAACTCTCCTTGAATCGACTGTAAAAAGCGAACCTAATAATATCGAAATTAGAATGATCAGGTTGAGTATTCAGGAAAATGTTCCCGGAGTTACTGGCTATAAAAAGAATATTAAAGAAGATAAAAATTATATTACAGCACATTATGCGGAGCAAAACAGTGCTTTAAAAGAATACTTAAAAGACTTTATTTTACAATCGAAAAGTTTCTCTGAAAAAGAGAAACAATTCGTAAAGTAGACTAAAGAAAAACTCCAAATGAAACCTATTTTATCACAGCAAGAATTACTTAATTCGACTCATTTTTGTGTCATTGTTCCCACATACAACAATCACAAAACTCTAAAAAAAGTGCTGGATTCTATTTTAGATTTCACTACAAATATCATTATCGTTAATGATGGATCGACCGATGAAACTTTCGGGATTTTACAACAATATTTGCAACTCACTCAAATTCATCATCCTAAAAATTTAGGAAAAGGACGAGCGTTAAGAAATGGTTTTAGAAAAGCAATTGAAATGCAGTTTGAATATGCGATCACAATTGATTCTGACGGACAACATTTTGCATCTGATATTCCGAAATTTATTGCCGAAATTCAAAAAGAACCAAATTCTTTATTGATTGGAAGCCGGAATATGACACAAGAAAATGTGCCTAAGAAAAGTAGTTTTGGAAATAAATTTTCTAACTTTTGGTTTAAGTTCGAAACCGGAATTAAACTCGATGACACACAATCCGGTTTTAGATTGTATCCTTTAAATTTGATTCCGAAACAATTTTATACCAATAAATTTGAATTCGAAATTGAAGTAATTGTTCGTTCAGCCTGGAAAGGAATTGTGGTCAAAAACATTCCTATTCAAATTTTATACGATCCTGTAGAACGCGTTTCACACTTTCGTCCGTTTAAAGATTTTACAAGAATTAGTATTTTAAATACCGTTTTGGTCATCAACACATTGTTGTATATCAAACCGCGAGATTATCTTAGAAAAGCAAAAAAAAAAGGTTTTAAAAAATTTTTCCTTGAAGATATTTTAGAAAGCAGTGATTCTAATTTCAAAAAATCAGCCGCAATTGCGTTAGGTGTTTTTATTGGAATTTCTCCGTTTTGGGGATTTCAAACGATATTACTTTTTACTTTTGCTGCCTTGTTTAAGCTCAACAAAGTCATTGCTTATCTGTCTTCAAATGTGAGCTTCCCTCCTTTTATTCCGTTCATAATTTATGGCTCATTAAAAATGGGAAGTTATTTTGTGTCCAACGACGCGCCTTTGATTTTAGACAGTTCCATTACACTCGACGATATTCAAAAAAATGCAACACAATATATAGTAGGAAGTCTTATTTTAGCATCTGTTTCAGCGTTATCTGTTGGACTTTTAAGCTATTTGCTTTTAACAGCTTTTAGTAAAAAACGCACAGAATAAAATACATTTATTTTCCGCCACAAATTTCACAAATTAACGCAAATCAATTCGTGAAAAATTCGTGAAATTCGTGGCGAAAAAACTTTAAAAAATAATTATGCATCAATATTTCTACGCCATTCATTTGTTTGTAAACCGAAGAAAATCTCTCTCGGTTGTATTGGCAATTCTGATGCTTTTTGTGTTTGGATTTTTTGCTTCTCAAATTAAATTTGAAGAAGACATTACCAAACTTATTCCAACAAACGACAAAAGTGACGTTACGGCAAAAGTTTTGAAACAACTTAATTTTGCTGATAAAATTACCGTTATTTTCAAACTCGAAAAAAACGGAACCGACGAAGATTTAAAAGAAATGGCAACTGCTTTTTCAGATAGCGTTGCCAAATCCTGCAAACCTTACGTAACCGGAATTCAGGGAAAAGTTGACGAAGAAAATATTCAGGAAACTATTGATTTTGTTTACAATAATCTGCCGCTTTTTCTGGAGAATAAAGATTACGCAGCGATTCAGGAAAAGCTTCAAAAAGATAGTATTGCTACAACTGTTCAGGGAAATTACAAATCGATTATTTCGCCTTCTGGATTTATCACCAAAGATTTTATTCTGCAAGATCCGCTTGGGATTTCTTTTATTGCTCTTAAAAAATTACAGCAACTTAATATTGGTGACGATTTTACGCTCGATAATGGTTTTGTAATGACTAAGGACAAAAAGAAATTACTGCTTTTTATTACCTCAAATCTTCCTTCGAGCGAAACAGAAAAAAACACACTTTTTGCCGAAAAACTTAAATCAATTCAGGATAATCTCAATCAGAAATTTAAATCCAAAACTTCGATCAGTTATTTTGGTTCGGCTTTGATTGCGGTTGCCAATGCCAATCAAATTAAAAGCGATATTATTTTAACAACAACTATCGCAATGATTACGCTGATGTTGATTCTGATTTTATTTTATCGTAAGGTATTAATTCCGCTAATTATTTTTCTACCAACCGTATTTGGAGCTTTGTTTGCCGTGGCATTTTTATATTTTGTAAAAGAACAAATTTCAGCCATTTCACTCGGAATTGGATCTATTCTATTAGGAATCACAATCGATTATTCGATACATATTCTAACGCATTACAAACATAATAGTGACGTAAAAACTTTGTACAAAGACATTACGATGCCTGTGATTATGAGCAGTTCAACAACTGCTGTTGCCTTTTTATGTTTGCTTTTTGTAAAATCTGATGCGTTGAACGACTTAGGAATTTTTGCTGCTGTAATCGTTATGGCAACTGGGTTTTTCTCACTTTTAATAGTTCCGCATTTATATAAACCGAAAGAAAACAATTTTGATCACAAGAAAAATGTCATTGATAAACTGGCTCATTTCTCGTTTCATAACAATAAAATTCTAATTGGTTTTTGCGTTTTAATAACGATTATTTGCTGTTTTACTTATAATAATGTTGGCTTCAATAATGATTTATCGCAATTAAATTTTGTACCGAAAGAAATCAAAGCGGCCGAAAAAGAACTCGAAGAAAGTACAAGTTTAACTTCAAAAACAATTTATGTGGCTTCATACGGAAATAGTATGGAGGAAGTTTTGCAAAACAACAGTCAGCTTTTTGCCGATTTATCGAAAGAAAGACAACAAGATAAAATCTTAAATTTTAGTTCTGTTGGTGGAATTATGCTTTCGCAGAAGGAACAAAAACAGAAAATTGATAAATGGAATTCGTTTTGGGACGCCAATAAAAAACAACTTTTAAAATCTGGATTAATTACCGAAGGTTCTAAACTTGGTTTTAAACCCACAACATATTCCCTCTTTTTTGATCATTTAGATTTTGATTTCAAACCGATCAAAGCGGATGATTATTTAAAAATTCAGGCTTTACAACTGAAAGAATTTGTAACCGAAAAAAATGGATTTTTCACAATTTCGACTTTAGTAAAAGTGACTCCGCAACAGCGTGATTCTTTTGTAAAATCGGCTTCAGCCAAAAATAATCTGATTGCGATTGATCGTCAGCAAATGAACGAGACTTTTTTCAGCACTTTAAAAACTGATTTTAATTCATTGGTTAATTATTCTTTTGTTGCTGTAATCCTGATTCTGTTTTTCTTTTTTAGACGAGTCGAATTAGTCATCGTAAGTTGTATTCCAATTGCCTTAACGGGAATTGTTACGGCAGGAATTATGGGCATCTTTGGTATTCAACTGAATATTTTCAGTATGATTGTCTGCACTTTAATTTTTGGTCATGGTGTCGATTTTAGTATTTTCATGACGAGCGCACTTCAAAAGGAATATACAACGGGTAAAAACGAAATTGCCATTTACAGAACTTCAATTATTCTGGCAGTTATTACGACTATTTTAGGAATTGGTGCCATGATTTTTGCACAACATCCAGCATTGCGATCCATTTCATCGGTTTCGTTAATTGGAGTTTTTGCTGCCTTGATTATTACATTTATTTTCTACCCAATTCTCTTTAAATTATTCTTATCCAATCGACCAAAAAACGGAAATGCTCCTTTTGAGTTACGATCGTTTTTACATGGTGTTTTATCTTTTTCTTATTACGGACTTGGCGGTATTTTAATGTCTCTTTTCAGTTTGATCATTATGCCGATAATTCCGTTAAATGAAAAAACAAAAATGAAAGGATTTAGATATTGCATTTCAAAATTCATGAAATCAGTATTGTATTCAAATCCATTTATTCATAAAAAAGTCATCAATAAGTTTAATGAAAATTTCGAAAAACCTGCAATAATTATTGCCAATCATTCTTCATTTTTAGATATTTTAGCAATCGGAATGTTGAGTCCAAAAATTGTTTTTCTGGTAAATGACTGGGTTTATAATTCACCTATTTTTGGTGCTACAGTTAGAAAAGCCGGTTTCTATCCCGTTTCTGAAGGACTTGAAGAAGGTGTTGAACATTTACGACAAAAAGTAAACGAAGGTTATTCACTAATGATTTTTCCTGAAGGAACTCGTTCTGAAAGTAATCAGATTAAACGTTTTCATAAAGGTGCTTTTTATCTTGCCGAAGAATTCAATTTAGACATTCTTCCGGTTTTAATTCATGGTGCTTCAGAAACACTTCCAAAGGGTGATTTTGTAATTCATGACGGCAGTCTTACGCTTTCTATTTTAGAAAGAATTGCACCAAAAAATCTGTCTTTTGGAAAAAACTACGCCGAAAGAACAAAACAAATAAGTGCTTTCTTTAAAACTGAATTTTGTAAAATCCGTCAGGAATTAGAAGGCCCCAAATATTTCAAAAAAATGCTTCTTCATAGCTACGACTACAAAGAAATTGAAGTCGTAAAAGGAGTCAAAAATGATTTAAAAAAGAATCTTGAAAATTATCATCACTTAAATCAGCACATTTCGGCGAAAGCCAAAATAGCTCATTTCTCTAATGATTATGGACAACTAGATGTATTACTGGCCTTGCAGGAACCACAACGAAGAATACATTCATACAATACCGAAGAAGAAAAACGCGAGATTTCTAAAACCAATTATATCGTTAAAAAAAGAAAAATCTTTTATGAGGAAAATCTCGAAATCCTTCTGGAAAATCAATTTGATGTCGTTTTAATCTCTGATGAAAGTTATAAAAATGATCTTGAAAAAATCGTTTCTACAACTTCTTGTGTTATTTTAATAAATAGTTCTAATTTAAAAACCACTTTGATTAACTTTGGTTTTGATTGTCTTTTTGATGAAAATTCTATAATCGTATTAAAGAAAAACTAGTATGAAAGAGCATTACGATGTAGTAATTATTGGCAGCGGTTTGGGCGGTTTAGTATCGTCTATTATTCTGGCAAAAGAAGGTTACAGCGTTTGTGTGCTCGAAAAAAACAATCAATACGGCGGAAATCTACAGACTTTTGTACGAGACAAAACCATTTTTGATACCGGAATTCACTACATCGGAGGCCTTGAAAAAGGTCAAAATTTGCATCAATATTTTAAATATATTGGTATCATAGACCAACTAAATCTAAAAAAATTAGATGAAAACGGTTTTGATATTATCTCTTTTGAAGATGATAAAAACGAATATCCACATGCACAAGGTTATGAAAATTTTGTCGATCAATTGGGTGTTTATTTCCCTGATGAAAAAACAAATATTGCAGCATATTGCGAAAAATTAAAAACAATCTGCGACTCTTTTCCACTTTATAATTTAAACTGGGAAGGGAAATATGACAATGAAATTTTGGCGCTCAACGCCAAAGAAACTATCGAATCTTTTACTGAAAATGAAAAACTAAAAGCAGTTTTGGCAGGCTCAAATTTTCTATACGCAGGGATTCCGGATAAATCACCTTTTTACGTTCATGCCCTTTCGGTAAATTCGTATATTCAAAGTTCATGGCGCTGCATCAACGGCGGAAGTCAGATCACGAAACAACTTTTAAAACAGCTCAAAAAATACGGTGGTGAGTTTTATAAATACAAAGAAGTTACTCGTTTTAATGTTGAAAACAACAAAGTAACATCCGTAGAAATGAAAGACGGAACTACCGTTTCCGGAACTCGTTTCATCTCTAATATAGATCCAAAAGCTACCCTGAAACTTGTTGGCGAAAAGAATTTCAGAAAAGCTTTTTTTAGCAGAATTCAGAGTCTTGAAGGCGTTATTTCGGCCTTTAGTTTATACATTGTTTTTAAACCTGAAACTTTCAAATATCTCAATCATAATTACTATCATTTTAAAAAAAGCAGCGAAGTCTGGAATGCACATGATTATGATGAAGACTCTTGGCCAAAAGCTTTTATGGCTTCTATGAATGCCTCCAAAAAACAGGAAATATGGGCCGAAGGAATGACTTTTATTACTTATATGAAGTATGATGATGTTGCGCCCTGGATTGATACTTTTAACACAACTGTTGAAGAAAATGATCGTGGAGAAAGTTATGAGCAATTCAAATCGAGAAAAACTGCTAAATTTCTTGATGAAGTCGAACTAAAATTTCCGGGTATAAAAGATTGTATTCGGTCAATTCATACCTCTACTCCGCTTTCGTATCGTGATTATATTGGCGGTCACAATGGCAATATGTATGGTTATGTTAAGGATTCAGACAATCCTATGAAAACCTTAATTCCTTCAAAAACAAAACTTGACAATTTGTATCTTACCGGTCAAAGTATCAACATGCACGGCGTTCTTGGTGTAACTATTGGCGCTGTTGTAACGTGTTCAGAAATTATTGGAAAAGAATATTTGGTGAATAAAATTAATCAGGTTTCTGCTGAATAAATGTGCGTATGAAAAACCGAATTACTTTCCTTCTTTCGATCGGTTTTTTATTGATACTCGCTTCTTGCGGTACCTCAAAATCAATGCGCCATCTGCCCGATATTTCTAATTATGATACTATAAAACCTATCGTAATTAAACAATCTGGAAACTTATTTATCTCTGGAAAAAGTTCACTTTTAAAAAACAAACAAGGTCTTTGGGAATTGTATGTCGAAGGCGATCCGTTACAACTTGGATTAACAACCGGAGCTTTGTCGGATTCACTTCTTAAAAAACAAGAGCAGATATTTTTCTCCAAAATAAAGGATTTAATTCCTTCAAAATTTGAGCAAAAAATGTTGCGTTATTTCCTAAAATGGTACAATCGGAAGTTATATTCGAATGTTACTCCAGAATATCAATCGGAAATTTATGGTGTTTCACAATATACTTCACATGATTTTGATAACATTGCACCACAATATCAGCGAAGTTTATACTTGCACGCCGCACATGATATTGGTCACGCTTTGCAAGATCTGGCTTTGGTTGGCTGCTCGTCTTTTGCGGCTTGGGGAGAAAAATCCGAGACCGGAAGTTTAATCCTCGGGCGTAATTTTGATTTTTATGTAAGTGACGCTTTCGCGGAAAATAAAATCATTGCGTTTATAAATCCAAAAGAGGGTCACAAATTTATGATGATTACCTGGCCCGGAATGATTGGAGCGGTTTCTGGTATGAATCAGGAAGGTTTGACGGTTACGATTAATGCCTCAAAATCAAAAATTCCGATGATTGCAAAAACGCCAATTTCAATTGTGACCCGCGAAATTTTGCAGCACGCAGCAACTATTGATGAAGCAATTGCAATCGCAAAAAAAAGAAAAGTGTTTGTTTCAGAATCTATTATGGTGGGAAGTGCGAAGGATAACAAAGCCGTTTTGATTGAAGTTTCGCCCAAAAAAATGGATGTTTATGATGTTCCAAACAGCGATCAGTTAATTTGTTCAAATCATTTTCAAGGTGAGGATTTAAAAGACGAAAAGCGAAATCAACTTCAAATTGCTAATAGTCATTCTGAATATCGCCTTGAACGAATGGAAGAACTTTTTGCAGAAAACCCTAAAATCAATCCAAAAATTGCTTCCGAAATTTTACGTAATAAAGAAGGTTTGCATAATATTTCCTTAGGTTATGGTAACGAAAAAGCACTAAATCAATTAATGGCGCATCACGGAATTATCTTTGAGCCCAAAGAAAAATTAGTTTGGGTTTCGGCAAATCCATATCAATTAGGTGAGTTTGTTTGCTATAATCTTGATTCTATTTTTAAAGAAAGAAAAACAAGTTCTGTGATTTCATTTCAAGAAGAAAATCGCAATATTGCAAAAGATCCTTTTCTGAAAACTACGGCTTACGCAAATTATCAAAAATTTAGAATTGAAAACGATAAAATAGATTGGTATCTAAAAAAGAAAGAAACAATAAGTCTGGAATTTATCCAGAACTATCAATCCTTAAACCCTGATTATTGGGTTGTGTATTACAAAGCAGGGTTGTACTTTTATCAAAAAAAAGAATATCAGCTAGCTCAATCTAATTTTGAAAAAGCTCTGACCAAAGAAATTACAACAGTTCCTGATAAAGCAGAAATTGAAAAATATTTAAAAAAACTCAAAAGAAAATTACAATGATTCCAGCAATAGAAAAAAATTCTTTAGAAGAAATTAAAATTTTTCAAGAACAAAAATTAGCCGAACTTTTACAGTATATCAGTCAAAATTCTCCTTTTTACAAACGTCTTTTCGCAGGACAAAACATTGATCTTTCAAAAGTTAAAACACTCGAAGATTTACAACATTTACCCGTAACCACAAAAGAAGATTTACAAGAATACAACGATGATTTTTTGTGTGTTCCGCAACATAAAATTATTGATTATGCCTCGACTTCAGGTACTTTAGGCGATCCTGTTACTTTTGGTTTAACCGATTCTGATTTGGATCGATTGGCATATAATGAAGCAATTTCGTTTGCCTGCGCCGGAATTGCAGAAGGCGATGTAGTACAATTAATGACTACAATCGACAGAAAATTTATGGCTGGACTGGCCTATTTTCTCGGATTACGAAAATTAAAAGTTGGCGTAATTCGAGTTGGTGCCGGAATTCCGGAATTGCAATGGGATTCTATTTTAAAATACAAACCTTCTTATTTAATTACGGTTCCTTCTTTTCTTTTGAAATTAATAGAATATGCCGAAATTCACGGAATTGATTATAATAATTCAAGCATAAAAGGCGCTATTTGTATTGGAGAGTCTTTGCGAAATGAAGATTTTTCGATGAATACTTTATCTCAAAAAATTATCGAAAAATGGAATATTAAGCTGTTTTCAACTTATGCTTCTACAGAAATGAGTACAGCTTTTACAGAATGTGAACACAGAATTGGTGGTCATCATCATCCCGAATTGATTATTGTTGAAGTTCTGGATGAGAATAATATTTCTGTAAAAAACGGCGAAGTCGGCGAATTGACTTTTACCACTTTGGGTATTGAAGCAATGCCATTATTACGCTTTAAAACCGGAGATATTGTTCAGCTTCATAACGAGCCTTGTGCCTGTGGAAGAAATACTTTGCGCGTTGGTCCGGTAATTGGACGCAAAAAGCAAATGATAAAATACAAAGGAACAACACTTTACCCACCTGCAATGAATGATGTTTTGAGTGGTTTTGATAATATTGAAAATCATATCATAGAGATTTCTACCAATGATTTAGGAACGGATGAAATTCTGATAAAGATCGCCGTAAAAAATCAAACCCCTGAATTTTTACAAGAAATAAAAGACCACTTCAGAGCGAAATTAAGAGTAACGCCAAAAATAGAATTTGCTTCAAAAGAAACTTTGAATCCATTGGTTTTTAATCCGATGAGTCGAAAACCAATTCGATTTTTTGATTATAGAGTTCAATAAAAAGGTACAAAGTTACAAAGGTTCAGAGAGACAAAGGTTTTGTAAAAATCTGATAAAAAACTTTGAACCTTTGTCGCTCTGAACCTTTGAACCTCAATTTGGTACAAATTGAACTAAATGTTGTAATTTTGCAAAAAATATTGAAGATGGTCAAGATTGGCAACATAGAATTACCCGAATTTCCTTTATTACTTGCACCGATGGAAGATGTGAGCGATCCGCCGTTTCGCAGATTATGCAAAACGCATGGCGCTGACATGATGTATTCTGAATTTATTTCATCAGAAGGATTGATTCGTGATGCTATTAAAAGTAGAATGAAGTTGGATATTTTTGATTACGAACGCCCCGTTGGAATTCAGATTTTTGGTGGTGATGAAGAAGCAATGGCGCTTTCGTCTAAAATTGTTTCTACTGTAAAACCTGATTTAGTGGATATTAATTTTGGATGTCCGGTAAAAAAAGTAGTTTGTAAAGGTGCCGGAGCCGGAGTTTTGAAAGATGTTGATTTGATGGTGCGTTTAACAAAAGCCGTGATCAGAAGTACTGATTTACCGGTTACTGTTAAAACACGTTTAGGTTGGGATGACAACTCTATTAATATTGATGAAGTTGCCGAAAGATTACAGGATATTGGTGTTCAGGCATTGACTATTCACGCCAGAACCCGTGCACAAATGTATAAAGGTCACGCCGATTGGTCGCATATTGCGCGTGTAAAAAATAACCCAAGAATTACAATGCCTATTTTTGGAAATGGCGATATCGACAGTCCTGAAAAAGCATTAAAATATAAAAATGAATACGGCATTGACGGAATCATGATTGGTCGTGCCGCAATTGGTTATCCGTGGATTTTTAACGAAATCAAGCATTATTTTAAAACCGGAGAACATTTACCTGCTCCAACCGTTGTTGATCGTGTAGAAGCTGCCAGAAACCATTTAATGTGGTCGATGGAATGGAAAGGTGAACGTTTAGGAATTGTTGAAATGCGCCGTCATTATACCAATTATTTTAAAGGAATTCACTCTTTTAAAGAATTCAAACAAAAACTGGTTACAACTGATGCACCTGAAGATTTATTCAATATCATGAAAGAAATTGAACAGGTTTATGCAGGATATGAGTTTGTTTAAAATAACATAATCTTTGTCAAAGTTTGAAACCTTGACAAAGATCTTTAATACAAAAAAAGACCTTCAAATTTGAAGGTCTTTCTTTATTATAAACTATACCTGAACACGTTTCCACTTTCCTCTTTTGTAAAAGAAAATTCCTGCGAGTGTAATAGCGGTTTCAGCAACCGGAATTGCAATAAAAACACCAGTTGGTCCCATATTAAAATGTTTGGCTAATACATAAGCAAGCGGAATTTGAAACAACCAAAACCCGAAGAAATTAATTCCCGTTGGTGTCCAGGTATCTCCTGCTCCATTGAAAGTGTTAATCAAAACCATTCCTATTCCGTAAAAAATAAATCCGACGCTCATAATTTGCAAAGCTTCTACAGCGATGACTTTCACCATCTCATCATTGGTAAAAAACGAAATAATATATTGGCCAAAACCTAAGGTAATCACCATAATACTTGCCATAAAAATCACATTGTATTTTGCTGTTGTATATACTGATTTTTCGGCACGTTCGATTTGTTTTGCTCCTAAGTTTTGCCCAACCAAAGTTGCTGCCGCATTACTTAATCCCCAAGCCGGAAGTATAAAAAACATCATAATTCTCAAAGCTGTCTGATAACCTGCTGAACCATGATCTCCACCAGTTGTAGCAACTAACTGTGCCAGAAAAATCCAGCTGCAAGATGCAATTACAAATTGTAAAATTCCCGGAGCTGCAATTTTTACCAATGCTTTTATCTGTTTAAAATCAGGGATAAAATAAGAGATCTTAATTTTCAAAACTCCATTTCCTGAAAACAAATGATAGACTTGGTATAATACTCCAATACTTCTTCCTAAAGTAGTAGCCAAAGCTGCACCAATTAATCCGAAGGCTGGAATTGGACCAAATCCATTAATTAATATTGGACATAAAATAATGTTGCAAATATTGGCCAACCAAAGACTTTTCATGGCAATTGCAGCATTTCCTGCTCCACGAAATATTCCGTTTATTAAAAATAAAAGCATAATACACAAACTTGAACCAATCATAATTTGTGTAAATCGATAACCGTGTTCAGCAGCATCTACAGATGCACCCATAAACAATAGAATGTCTTTGGCGTATATAACTCCAAAAACACTCATAATACTGTTGATAACGCATGCAACAAGAATAGCCTGCATTCCTGCTTTTGAAGCAGCAACGGGATCTTTTTCACCAATTCGTCTGGCTACAACTGCAGTTGCTGCCATGCTCATCCCTATCGCTAATGAATATATAATAGCAAGTACAGATTCTGTTAATCCAACGGTTTGAATAGCAAAACTACTGTGCTCAAGGTGCCCTACGAAATATAGGTCGACTAAGGCAAAAACCGATTCCATCATCATTTCTAAAACCATTGGAATGGCTAATAGAATAACTGCTTTTTTGATGCTTCCGGCGGTATAATCAAAAGATTCATCTCCTTTGATTGCTTGTTTTAATGTGGTAAAAATTTTAGAAAATAGACTTTTCTTTATAATAGTTTCTGTCATGATATATTAGGATAAATGATAAAATTAGTCCAGATATAATAATCTGAACTGAAGAAAAATAAACGTAAGTATCCTAATTATTTGAAAAATAAAATAGGATTAGGCAGAAACAATCATATGCTGTAGATTTTTGAGACGATAAATATAGGTAATATTTTTTGAGTAGAAATACTAATCTAACAGCTTTTTACTTACTCGGCTACTGGCAATCAATGATGCAACAAAACCAAGAGAAACAATTGTTCCCATAACGATAAGTACATTTTCCACGGTAAAAACTACCGGATAAGCCAACGTTGGTGTGAGCATAATCATTTCATATTTTTGTTGCAGGACTACCAAAATGATTCCCAGAAGAAGTCCGATCAAACCTCCAAAAACACTTAATAAAGTTCCCTGAAGCAAAAATATTTTTCGCAAATGGTTGATTTCTGTTCCAAGATTAAAAAGGGTTTTTAGGTTTCCTTTTTTCTCTAAAATCATCATTATTAAAGCTCCAATCAAGTTAAAAAGTGCTACAATAATTACTAAAGTAAAAATCAGATAAACGGCAATATTTTCGGTGTTAAGCATTTTATACAAAGACTCATTAAGCTGTGCTCTGTTTCTAATTGTAATTTTATTTTGAAAGATTGCTTTAAGTTTTGCATCAATAGCAGCTTCATCTACATTATCTTTCAAATTAAATTCGACTCCGGAAATCTGATTGGGTTTGTACATCAATAATTCCTGAGCTAAACCCAGATCGACAAACACATATTTCGAATCCAAATCTTCGCTGATAGAATAAACTCCAACTGGTAAAACATCTGTTTTATTAAATGCTTCTTCAGGATTTTCAATAGTTCCTTTTCCTGGTTTAGGAGCAAATATTTGCAGTGGATTTTCGAAATCAAGAATTCCTAAAGAAAAATCACGTGAAATTCCATAACCAATAACAACCTGATATGTATCCGGTTTTAACCATTGTCCGTTAAAAAGTTTTTTTTTGATATCGTTGACCACAGGATAATTGCGATCGACACCCTTTAAATAGGTTACTTTTTGCTTGTCTTTAAACAAAAACAAAACACGTTCTTCAATAATTTTGGTGTATGAAACTATACCGTCAATTTTTTTAATCTGACTTTCCTGATCCGGCGTAATCAAAAAAGATTTACCTAAAGTACTGGTAATTTTTAGATCCGGATCTATTTCATTAGTAAACGAAAGACTGAATACTTTTAGTCCGCTAAAAACAGACAAAACCACAAACAAAGCCATTGTGCCAACAATAATTCCCATGCTGGCAATGCGATTAATAATATTTATAGCATTGTTTTTACTTCTGCTAAAAATATAACGTTTGGCTATGTAAAGGGGGAAATTCAATTTATGATTTTCTTCTTTTTTCTAAAAGATCACGGTTTTCGATTGGGTTTTCTCTGTTTGATAAAGCGTTGTCAATTTTTTCAATGTAATCTAAAGAGTCATCGATAAAAAACACCAAATTTGGTACACGACGCAATTGCAAACGCACGCGCTGAGATAAATCATGTTTAATTAAGGTTGTGTTTGATTTTATACCTTCTAAAGTTTCTTTCGCTTTATCTTGAGGAAAAATGCTTAAATACACTGTTGCCACAGATAAATCTGAAGTAACACTAACTTTGGATACCGAAATTACCAAATTACTAATTCCGTTTTTTCGCACTTCACCTTGCAAAATATCAACCAAATCTTTTTGGATGACACCGCCTATTTTTTTCTGTCTATTTGTTTCCATAATGCAAAAATACTATTTTTAAATTTCAATCAATACAATTTCAAATGAACAATAGAATCATTTTTGCATTCTAACCAACTTTTGTTCCATTTTGAGTGCTTTTTCTAATAAATATCCAACAACCAGATCATTAGTTTACCATTTTTTTCTGATCTGATGAATGATAAAAGTCATGTTATTTACCAGGTTTATTCTACATATTTGATAGAAATATAACAACACATTTATTATGAAAAAGAGAGAACCAATCAGTCATATCATGACTAAAACCGTAATTACTGTAAACGAGAATGATAATCTTAGAAAAGTAGTAGAGACGCTAAAACAAAATTCAATTCGCCACATTCCTATTATTAAAGGCAAAGAAGTAGTTGGTATTATTAGCCGTACAGACATAAACCGGTTAACTTTTGGCGCTTTATTTGAAGGTCAGGAAGGTGCAGATGAAGCTATTCTGGATATGTTAACTATTTCTCAGGTAATGACTTCAAGACCTAAAACTGTTTCATCGGATACTATTATAAGAGATTTAGCCGAAATTTTTGTGAAAGAAGAATTCCATGCTTTACCTGTTGTAGATAATGGAGAATTAAAAGGTATTGTTACTACTACAGATGTCGTGAAATACTTTCTAGAACAATATGATTAAATGTTTATAATAAAAAAGGGAGCTAATTAAGCTCCCTTTTTTTATCTGTTTTGAATCCAACCTCTAGGATCTGCATATGTTGAGTTTTGCGAAATACAAAACTTCATTGTTGTTTTTCCTGTCTCTGGACTTGTTCTGATTTTACCAATATTCTGTTTTATGGTAACTTTATCCCCTTTGTCTACACTTACAGAACTTAAATTCTGATATACTGAGAAATAATCTCCATGCTGAATAATTACCATTTTATTTATTGGAGATAAAACAATTACACTCGTCACTTCACCTGCAAAAACTGCCCTTGCGCTTGATCCCGATTCTGTTGTAATTTCAACCCCATTATTATGAATCGTTACTGTATTGTACAATGGATGCGGCTGATCTCCAAATCCTTGAGAAATAAATCCTTTTTCAACCGGCCAAGGCAATCTTCCTCTATTGGCTTTAAAGTCGGCAGCTAAGATTTTATTCTCTGGTGTTAATTCAATTTTCGATGATGAAACCGGTGCTTTCGAAACTGTTGTTCCCGGATTATCTTTTGCTCTTTCTAATGCCGCTTTTCTATTTGCTTCGGCAATTGCTTCCCGAATTAAACGATCAATTTGTCTGTCAATTCTTTTTGATTCGCTTTGTTTTGCTTTTATATCTGCTAAGATTTTACCTTTATCTTTCTTAATCGAATTAACTAACTTTTGCTGTTCTTTCTTTTCAACTTCTAAACTCTGTTTTTCCTTTTCATTTTCTGCGATAATCTTTTTCTTAACCTGTCTTTGTCCATTTAATCTCGCATTATAATCAACTAATTCAGTAGTTTTAGATTGAATTTCTAAACCTTGATTTTTTCTAAAATTAGTATATTGTTTTAAATACTGTGCTCTTTTATAAGCTTGCAAAAAACTTTCTGAAGACAAAATAAACATCGCTCTACTTTGCTCAGAACGACTTTTGTATGATTTTAAAATCATCTTAGAATAATCAGCTTTCAAAACCTCTAATTCCTTTTTTAGCTTATTAACCTTAACCTGGTTAATATACATGTCGTTGCTTAAAAGTTTTTCTTGTTTTGCCGTAGTATTAATCAGTTTCTCTTTTAGTTTGATTTTATTCGCCTGAATTAAAAATACATTTACTGCTGATTTTTCTTTTTTCTTTACAGATTGCAACATCTTTTCGTTATCTCTAATTTCTTGCTGAATTTGAGCTTTACGTTGTTCCAGTTTTTCTTGTTGCGAATCTTGCGCCCACATAAGAGTTGTGGCACAAATAAAAATTAGGCTTAGGAGAAATTTTGGCATGTTTCGATTTTCTTTTTGCAAATTTACTTAATTATAACTTTCTTATAACCACCAGGCACACTATATGGGAAAGAAAGTTCTTCATTAAACGAAATATTGTTGTAATTTAAATTAATATTGGTTCTTCCTTTTGGCTGAATAGCGTTAATTGCAATACTTGTTGGAAGTGTTCCCTGATTAAAAACTTTGCTGTCAGAATAGTTAATCTGCAACATTCTGTTTTCTGAAGGTTGTGAAATTTCTTCTTTTTGCAACAAATATTTTTCAGAATCAATATAGAATGATTTTTTCAAATTGGCATCTTTTTCATCGTCTAAACGAAAAAGGTTTTCTACAATTGTTTGTGTATATTTTCCCTTTTTTAAATCGTCCAGAGCTTCACCAACCAATAGATTCTGAACCTTTGAATAATCCAATTCTGTTCCTAACCATTTGCTCAAACTTGTAAAATCTCCTTCGTAGTAAGTGCTGTTTATTTTTTCATAATAGCTTACTGCCGTTGGTGTAATCAATGCTTTTGCCATTGTAATTCCTAAAAAACGAACACTTATTAAAATCTGTTTGTCTTTTTCTATTTTAATTTCGGCGGTAACATTTTGACTTTGTTTTTCGTCAACATATTTTGCACTGGCTTTTATATATAAAGTAGAAAAATCTAACTTATTGTTATAATGTTTCTCTACAACTTTTTTGTCTTCTTTGGTTGTAACTTCAGCGTTACCGGTATTATTTTGAGCTGCTGGCATTTTTGATTTGCAAGAAATCACAAAAGCCGACATCAATACTATTGCAATATATTTTTTCATTTGAAATCCTCTCCTTTTATTTTTTTTGTTTTAATAATTCATTTGCCTTCAAAAAGTATTCCTCTTTTTTCTTCGCATCTCCCAAACCATTGTAAGCCTCTCCAAGCTGAATATTAAAATTTGCTTCAAGCGTTTTGTCGTCTACAACATAATCAAGCCCCATTTCTAAAACGGTTTTTGCGTTCTTAAATTGTTGCAATTTATTGTTTCCTAAACCTGCATAATAATAAAACTGCGATTGACTCGGATAAACTTCAATCATTGTCATAGCTCGTTTTGTCATTGGTTCAAATTGTTTTGCCTGAACATAAGCTTCCAGCAAAAGCAAATTAGTTTCACGATCTGTATCTGAATTTGCTTTTAAATCTTTTTCATAATATTTAATTGCATTTTCATATTGACCTTTGCTGTGATAAAACTTCCCAATTTCTTTTGCAACATCAACATTTGGATCGTTATCAAAATAAGATATTGCTTTTTCTAAATCTGGTGCGTATTGCGGATTTTTATTCACATAAATCAAAAACTCATTTAAGGTACGATGCTTAATTTTTGTGTCAATTTTTGAACTTGAGAAAATCACATTCATCGATTTAATTGCTTTATCAGCTTGATTTGCATCCAAATATCCTTTGAATAAACTTACTTGTGCCCATTCAGAATTTGGAATTTCCTTTGCCAATTGTTTTGCAACTTCTAATGCTTTATCTGTTTCTTCTGTTTTTGTATATAAAAAAATCAGGTCGACATAATTCGATTCTTCTTTCGGATTCTTTTTAATCTGATCAATCAGGTTTGATGCTTCGGCATTTTGATATTTGCCCTGAGACATAATTTGCATTTTATATCGATCACGATCTTCTGATTTTCCGAATTTATCATTCATTTCATTGATTGCCAAAAGTGCTTTGTCATATTGATTGGTAATCATGTACAACGAAATCAGATCATCTTTATACTCTTCATCAAAAACGATTATTTTCTGAATCGTTTCAATTGCCAAAGGATAATTTTTGGTTTCATAACTTACATCATAAATTCCTAACCAATACCATTTATTCTTTGGGTCTAATTGTGTTGCTTTTTCAAAAGAAGACTGAGCACTGCTATATTGCTTTAGAGATAAATAATTTTTCCCTAATTCAAAATAAGCTACAGCATCATTAGGTTTTAACTTGATACATTTCTCTAATGAAATAATAGCTTTATCATAATTTTCGATTCCTTTTTGTTTCAAAGATTCATAAAAAGAGTCTTGATATTCATCTGTTGCCATAGCAATATCTTCCGGCTCTGTTTGTGCCATAACCGAAGTTGGATTGCTAAGCAAAACGAAAAATAAAAATACTAAAACTCCTTTTTGTATCATCTCTAAAATTTATTTTTTAAACAAAAACGAATCTGTCAAAAGCTATAATCTATTCTAAAACCGAATAATCACCAATACTTATACTAGTAAATTTACCATCATAAACAACATGATTTCCAATCATTGCATTGTCTAAGTTCGCATTTTTTATTTGAGAAAAAGTTTGTACTAAACTGTTTTTAATAACACTATCACTTACATGACATCCTTTTCCTATCGATACATTTGGACCAACTGTTGTATTTTTCAATACTACATTTTCTCCAATATAACATGGAGGAATAATTGTCGAATTATCCAGTTTTACGTCATAATCTACTAAATGTTCTCCGTCATTATGCAAGAATCCTAACATTCTTGAATTTGTTTCAACGGTAACATCTTTGTTTCCGCAGTCCATCCATTCGTCAACGCTGCCGGTTTTAAAAACTTTACCGTTAGCCATCATTGCTTTGATTCCGTCGTTGATTTGATACTCTCCGCCATTCTGAATATTATTATCCAAAACACCTTGAAGTTCTTTTTTCAAATCTCCAACTTCTTTAAAATAATAGATTCCGATAACGGCCAAATCACTAACAAATTCTTTTGGTTTTTCAACCAATTCTATAATTTCGTTATTAGCATTTAATTTAACAACACCAAATGCTTCCGGTTGTTCTACTTGTTTCACCCAAATCACAGCATCTGCTTCCGGATCCAATTCAAAATCGGCTCTGATTAAAGTATCTGCGTAAGCAATTACTGCCGGTCCTGACAAAGATTCTTTGGCACACATAATAGCGTGACCTGTTCCTAATGGTAAATCCTGACGATAGATTGATGCTTTAGCGCCCAAACTTCCTGCCAATTCTTCTAAACTTGCTACAAGATCATCACCAAAAAAAGCTGGATCTCCCAAAATAAAAGCGACTTCTTCGATAGGTTCTTTTAAAATCTTAGCAATATCTTCGACTAAACGGTGAACAATTGATTTTCCTGCAACTGGAATTAATGGTTTAGGAACTGTTAAAGTATGTGGTCTAAGTCTTGATCCTCGACCCGCCATTGGAACGATTATTTTCATTTTTGTGTTTATTTTTTATGGGAAGATTTAAAAAAATCTTCTTAGTTTGGTTCTAAATTTTTAACCGCGAATGTTATTTATTTTCTACTTGTGCTGAAATTTTTAACCGCAAAGTTGGCAAAGGTTTTCATTTCATTTTTAAGTTCGCAAAGTACAGAAACTGATTACTGTGACTGTAACTGCGACTGAAAACTGAAACTATTTTACTCCAGTACTTCCAAATCCGCCTTCGCCTCTTGATGTTTCAGAAAGTTCTTCAACTTCTATCCACTCAGCTCTTTCGTGTTTGGCTATAATTAATTGTGCAATTCTTTCACCGTTTTCGATTACAAATTCTTCATTTGATAAATTTACTAAAATTACACCTATTTCACCTCTATAATCTGCATCAACGGTTCCCGGAGAATTTAAAACGGTTACGCCTCTTTTTGCTGCTAGTCCGCTTCTTGGTCGAACTTGTGCTTCGTAACCAATTGGCAACTCAATAAAAAGTCCCGTTTTTACAATCGTTCTTTCTAATGGTTTTAACGTAATAACTTCAGTTAAATTGGCACGCAAATCCATTCCTGCCGAAGCAATTGTTTCGTAGTTTGGTAAAGCGTGTTGTGATTTATTGATAATTTGTATTTTCATTTTTATTTTAAAAGCTTAAAAATCAGCTTACTTTTTATTCATAATTCCTTTAATTGTCTCTTTTTCGTTATGATAAACAAAATAGATGAATGCTAAAAATAACGGTATTCCAACAAAATAATTTTCTCTAAATCCGTAAAAAGAAATAGCCGAAAACACAATTGAAATTCCTAAATAAGCTCCAATTTTATTCATATCATAAGGTATCGGATAATATTTATTTCCTAAAACATAAGAAATCAACATCATACTTCCGTAAGCAGAAATGGTCGCAATTGCAGAGCCATAGTAACTGTACTTTGGAATTAAAAAATAGTTTAAAACCAAGGTCACAATAGCACCCACAATCGAAATATATGCTCCAATTTTTGTTTTGTCTGTTAGCTTATACCAAACAGATAAATTGTTGTAAATTCCTAAAAAGAAGTTTGCCAGAATAATTAACGGAACGACTTTCATAGCTTCCCAATAGGATTTATTGTCAAGCAACAGATATTTTAAAACGTCTGCAAAAACAATAACTCCCAACAAAATTAAAGATCCCAGAATCACAAAATATTTTGTAATTACGGCATAAGTCTGCGGTGCATTTTCATTTTTAGCATGACTAAAAAAGAAAGGTTCTATTCCTAATCTAAAAGCTGTTGCAAACAAAACCATAAACAATCCTAATTTATAACAAGCTGAATAAGCTCCAACTTCTGATTTTGCCAGGTTTTCCGGCAATAAATATCCAAGAAGAATTTTATCGAAATGTTCATTAACAGCAAATGCAAGTCCGGCAACCAAAATAGGTAAACCATATTTCATCATTTTTTTCCAAAGTACTGGATCAAATTTTCTTCCCAAAGAAAGATAATTCGGCGAAAGCACAACAAAAGTCGCTAAACTTGCCAAAAGATTTGCAATGAAAATATAAGCAATCTGGAAATTCTCTACATATAAGTTATCCCAAACTGAATTAGGATTTGAAGCAGCAAGTTTTGGTAAATAAATTAAGAAGAATATATTTAATAATAAATTGATTATTACATTCCCAATTTTAATCGCTGCATAAACCATTGGTCTTTGATTGGCTCTAAGTTTAGAAAATGGTATTAAAACCAAAGCATCCAAAACTAAAATCCAAATTGTATATGTAACATATTGTACGTCAACTTCGGCAAGATTCGCCAATGTATTTCTGAAAATTAAAGCTGCAAATAAAAAAATTATAGACGACCAAAATATCGATATTGTAGAAGTTGCAATTACGTTTTTCTTATCGTCTTCGTTACTGTAAAATCTAAAAAAAGCGGTTTCCATTCCGTAAGAAAGTACCACGTTAAAGAAAACCATCCAAGACAAAACAATCGAAACCTCTCCGTATTCTGCAGTTGGTAAAATACCTGTATATAATCTCACCAATAGAAAACTTAGCATTCGCGGCAGAACCGTTGCTAATCCATAAATAGCAGTTTGTTTGAATAGATTTTTATATAATCCCAAAATATATGTGTAATAAAGTTTATAAAACAAAAATAACCAATTCTTTGGTTTAATGCTGATTTATTGGTTCAATAAAAAAACTTGTCCCAAATTTAGTGTGTCATTTTGTTTTCATCTACTATTTTAACAAAATGAAAGCCTTTTGGACCGTATCCTTGGTTGTAATAAAAACGATGTGCAGCAAAATTTCCGGTAAAAGCATCCAGAACTATACTACTGCAATCTGAGTCTATCGCTTTTTGTTCAATATAATCCGTCAGCAATTTTCCAATTCCTTTAGATCTAACTTCAGGGTTTACAACAAAATTATCTATTTCAAGGTATTTTCCTGTCCACAATTTTGTTGAAGACCAGCAGCCTGTGATACCTAAACAAACTCCATCTTCAAAAACACCAATCTGAATATAATTATGAGGAACCATATCTGAAAGGTATGCTTTGTATTTTTCAATGGATAAGTTTGGATAAAGAAACCTCATTGTTTCAATTTGAGCCAACATTTCTTCGACTGTGGTGAGTTCTTGTATTTGCAGTTTCATTGTAGTAAAAAAATAAGATTTCAAAAATACTCATTTTTTTTATTGCGCTGTTATATTAATTGAGAACATCTTGATGTGAAAAATCTATAAGAAATGGGGAAAATTATATAAATTTTCAGGAGTACTTCTGTAGTAACTTTGTATCAAAGGGAATGAGCAAAGCTAAAATACAACCCTTCAAAAAAAGCAAAGCATTGGGACTAATAAAGCTAGTTTGTTCCTATAAAAGACAAAGCAAAGGGAGTGATTCTGCTGAAATGTAACCCTCAAAAAAAACAGAGCATTGGGACTAATAAAGCTAGTTTGTTCCCAGGAAAGACAAAGCACTGCAGAGTGATAAATCTGTGTCTAGAATTTTATAAAATGGTCCAGATTCTCCGTTTTTGGATAAATTGAGAATCTCCATTTTATAAGTTAACTTCAAAAATAACAACCCTATATATATCAAAAGAGCCAACAAGCAATTGTTGGCTCTTTTTTGTTTCTTATTAGTAAATCTACAAAAGCTTATTTTATTACTTATAAAACTTCTAGTGGCTTTTTTAAAGAAAAAGCTTATTTAACTTGTTGGTTTTCAAAATATTTTAGATAACAGAAATCTAAAGTGTTTATGTCTTTCATTACAACTAATTTCTGCAAAATCATTACATAATTTACTTCATAAACTCCTCATATTATGAGCTAAAAAGTAATTATTACTGTCAGAAAATTTATTTATCGGAATTTAAAAAATTAATGTCTTATTATGAAATTGCTAAACATTAAATTACTCGCCCTTACATTAGTATTATTTTCTTTTGGAGAAGTGTTTTCACAAAATGCAATTATTCCTGAGGTCACAATAAAAGATCATAAGGAAAACATGTCTGTAATAAATATTGATTGTGATTACGATTTTTTACCCAATAAAGGAATCCGGTTAACTGCAAAACATCCAGATATAAGACAAACTAACCGTTATGTTGTATCGCCAATTGATTATACACCAATAGGCAGTTTTAGTGAGGGAGAAATTGTTGATATAAACAGTATTAACGGTGATGCGGTTAAATATAATGATGCTTATAGTAAATCCATAAACTTACCTTTTGCTTTTTGTTTTTATGGACATTCCTATTCAAAAATCATAATTGGTGATAACGGAGAAGTAAGTTTTAATATAGCTATGGCACAACATGATTCTCCGTTAGCTCCCTCAAACCCTATTCCTGATGGACTTCCTAAAAATTCTATTTTTGGGGTTTTTCATGATATGAATAACAATAAACAAATAAGATATCGTGTAGAAGGTGTTTCTCCTAACAGAAGATTTATCGTTAATTACGATAATCTTTCTCAATTTGGAACCGGAAGATTAGATAAAAACTCGACCTCACAAATTGTTTTATATGAAACTACCAATATAATTGATGTATATATAAAGGATCGGTTTAAGAATGAAAGTACCAATTCTGTTTTTGACGGAACAGGAATATTTCGGAAAAATGCAGCAATAGGACTTACAAACTATGACTCAAGTGACGGAATTGCCGCTCCGGGAAGAGATACTGGAAATTGGGAAGCTCATAATGAGGCATGGAGGTTTACTCCTGATGGAGCTACTGATCTTGCTATTCAATGGCTTAACGAATTTGATGCTGAAATTTCCGGAACACGAAATTCAGAATCCATATTGGTTTATCCTGCTCAAAACACAAAATATAAAGTAAATGTAACTTATAATATTTGTGAGCCGGTTTCGGTTACAAATACTATTGAAGTCAAATTTTCTCAAGATTTTCCTACTGCAAAAGAAAAAACAACCGAAGCCTTTTGTACAAACAATGATCAAAGTTATACTCTTGATCTAACTCAATATAACTCTGAAATAAATCCGGATTCCTCTCTCTCTTTTTCTTATTTTGAAGATGTAAATCTTACCGTTCCAATATCTTATCCTGAAAATGCTTATGAGTTTTCTAGCAATAAGACAGTATATATTAAAGTATTAAAAAGCGGAATTTGTTACAGTGTAGGAAAACTGAATCTAAGATTAAACAAAAGACCCGTAATTACACCCGACCAACTTTTTGAAAAATGCGACGAGAACAATGATGGAAAAGAAACCATAAATTTAAACTCCTTAACTATTCAGGGATTGAGTGGGATGGGTTATAAGTTTTTTGAAACTTCAGAAGCTGCTAATACCGGAAATCCTGAAATAACAAATTACACCTCTTATCTCCTGGATGTAACAGCAAATTCTGATGGTGCCAAAATTCTATACCTGCGGGTTTGGAATTCATCCTATAACGATCCGGATTGTTATACGGTTGTTCCTTTTAAAATAAAATTAAAAAAATATGTAAAAGTGAAAACGCCGGATAGGCCTTTTTTAATTTGTCATGTAACCGAGGGGCAATTAATAAAAAATTACAACTTAACTCAATATGAATCGCAACTTATTGATTCGCCAACTAATGGGATAATATTTGAATATTATACTGTTTCCAATTATGCTGCATATTCCAAAATACCCAATCCTTCTTCCGCAGCTTTTACCATGAATACTACTATTTATATAAAGGCAACAATGTCAGGATATTGTGATGCGTATACACAACTAACTCTTGCCGCAGATAATGATTGCGATGGAATCTCTGGTGGCGGAAATGGCGGTGGAGGTGGCGCAACTGGCCCTGGTGGTCCCGGAGGCGGTGGAGGTGCAATTTGTGATACAAATGAAACATCGATAACAGTAGGTCTTGATGTTGATTATCTTAAGTTCTATTTGCAGGGAAACTTGAGTTTATCTGATATAACGCTAATTGGTTTTTATGATTCCGGCAGCAATTCTTTGCTTACCAATACAACTCCATATAGCTATACGTTTGCACCTCCTTTTTTTAAAGTAATTCAGGCGCGTTATACAATAAATGCATCCGGATTTGAAACTTCTGTCAATTTTCCGGTAAGTGCTTCAAAAAAAACAACAATGAATCCTGATACTTTTGATATCTGTGATACTTATAATGACCAAAAGGAAAACATCATCATAAAATCAACTTACAATCCTAAACCAAAATGGCAGATCGCATTAGAAAATGAATATCCCGGAGCAATCATCCATTTTTTTTCGACCTCCGAAGACTTGAATAATTATGAAGCAGATCCCGACAATTTGGTAAATACTAGTAAAATTATCACCAATATAAACTTAATCACCCCACAAACTACTGTTTATGTCTATACCAAATTTTATGGATGTATTTATACACACGAAATAAACTTTAACCTTGTTCCTGTTCCCGAAAAAACTATCGGGGATTATACCGTTTGTGACTTTAATAATGATAACAAAGAAATAATAAACATTATTAAAATCACTAATAATGAAACAGATATAAAAAATGAATTAACAAGTACGCAGGTCATAAAATTACAAACTCCTATTAGATATTACAGAACCTTAATTCAGGCTCATGCCGGAGCCGCGAAATTTATTACGAATCTAACTAATTTTGAGATTAATACTTCTCAAATGTCTCTGTTTGCAAGACTCAATATAAGTGATGAATGCCCGATTATTGTCGAAATTAAATTTCAATTTACCACCTCTGTTGCTTTGCCTGTAATCAATAATTTAATTGTATGCGACATAAATAATGACAATCAGGAAAATATAAATATTAATAACGCTCTGAAAAGTAGTGATCCAAACTCAAAAATTACTTTTTATGCAACTCTGGCTGCTGCCGAAGAAAGAAATGAAGCCTCACCATTCTTTATCTCTACAACATTGGCAGAAAATTATCTTGTAACTGTTTCTCCTACTCCTATTTATGTACGAGTATATGATAACACTACAACTTGTTGGAAAATATTACCTTTTACAATTACACTTGTTAAAACTCCGGTACTAACCAATACTATTATAAAAAGCTGTGATTTTGAAAATGATGGAAAAGAACTTTTGACGGTTAATTATATTCGATCTCAACTTATTGCAAATAATTCAAGCATTTCTGCGGCAATGATTTATAAATTTTATCAAACACAGGCTGAAGCAACCGAAGCCTTAATTCCTTTACTTAATACTTTTGAGGCGACAGCAACCAATTCTGTTTGGGTTAACATTTCTCAAAGTATTGGAGATTGCCCTATTATAGAAGAATTAAAGTTTAACCTTATACAGCCTCCAATATTAGCAACAAAACCTTTAATTTATACTATTTGTAACAACAATACCGGAAACGAAAACGGAATAACCAGCGAAAATGTAACTTTAGATCAATATAAAGATGATGTTTTAGGATTTCCAGCTACACTAAACTATACTTTTACCTATTATGATACTACTGAAAATGATGCAATTACCGGAGGAAACTTTGGAAAAGTAAACTCCACTTATACTATTACTTCTTTTCCTAAAACCATTTGGGTACGAGTAACCTATAATCCTACAGGCTGCTTTTCGATCAAACCAATTTTTTTTGAGCAAACTTCCTCATTAGAAAATATTATTATAGATTCTGAGATTATAGCTTGTTCAAGCGGAGAAATGTCTAAGAATGTTAATTTAGAAGATTACCCTCCGCAAATGATAAAAGCTACTGCCTCCTTAAATGATTTTGATGTAAGTTATCACATCTCCAGAGCAAATGCTGTAAACAATATTACCATAACATTAGATATAACACATTATAATGTTACGTCAACCAGCCAAATATGGCTAAAATTTGTAAACAAAACAACCGGCTGTTATATCATCAAAAAACTAAGTGTAATTATTTACAGTACACCTAAATCACAAGATATTTTTCCGGATGTTTGCGATGAAACAGATGGAAAACTAGATGGAAATTATATTATTCCTGATTTACATACTTATAGAAATCAAATAATTTTAGGCGAACCTAATCTTAATGACCTATATACTTTTACCTATTACAAAAACCCTGTTGATGCCGCTGCCGGAAATAGAAATACCGTTAGTAACCTAAACTACACTTTTACAGAATCAGATTTACTGTCTGGAGACAATCCGGATTGCAGTACTTATAGCGTTTATGCACGAATCGACAAAAAGGATAATACGGGATGTTTTTCTGTGGTTAATATTCAATTTCAGATTAATAAAAAAGTTCCTGTAAACCCTGTTCAACCAGTAATTTCAGAATGTGATCAATCTGATAATGATGGAAAATCTAACTTTGATTTGACTAGTGTAAATGATAAAATTTCTAATACCGCAGGAGTTAACTTTAAATATTACTCAACCAAAGAAGATGCCCAAAGTAAAATCAATGAAATAGTTGACTTTAACAATTGGAAGAATACAACAGCTTATGAACATATTGCTTATGCGAGAGTT
>Ga0163161_10000090_pt1 | contig 90964 bp, 59 predicted proteins | sample S45metaG_FD_129847 | JGI IMG/M metagenome (GOLD analysis project Ga0163161, IMG submission 129847) | Switchgrass rhizosphere microbial communities from Kellogg Biological Station, Michigan, USA - S4-5 metaG | ecosystem: Host-associated > Plants > Roots > Rhizosphere > Soil | place: USA... | reverse complement strand
TAAGCATGGAAGCCAAATTAAAGCAGAGTTAATGAAAGGCTATACAAAACCTTTAATTATAATCTTTTTGGTTTTACTGGCCGACCAGCTGGTTAAAACCTGGGTTAAAACACATATGTACCTTGGTCAGGAGTTCAATATTATCGGCAAATGGTGCATTATCCATTTTACCGAAAATAATGGAATGGCCTTTGGGATGGAGTTTGGTGGTGAGTTTGGTAAACTGGCTTTATCGCTGTTCCGCATTGCGGCAGTTGCAGGGATTGGTTATGGTTTACACTACTTAATTAAACATAAATACCACCGGGGCCTTATCCTGAATGTTGCCCTGATTTTTTCGGGTGCTTTAGGAAACATCATCGATTCTGTATTTTATGGAAAGATTTATGGTTATGAAGGCTGGTTCCATGGCCGTGTGGTAGATATGTTCTACTTCCCGATTGCCCAAGGGCACTTCCCTACCTGGTTACCCATTTGGGGCGGTGATGAGTTTGTATTCTTCAGACCTGTTTTTAACCTCGCAGACGCCGCCATTTCGGTCGGGGTGATATTGATCCTGATCTTCCAGAAAAACTACTTTAAAGAAGATGTAAAGGATGAGGTAAGCATCAACAGTGAAATTGTAGAAGATTAAACAATTGTGATTCTGAGCCTGTCGAAGAACAGCACCATATTTTTATAAAACACAGCCCATTTCTTAACTGAGATGGGCTGTTGTTTTGACTAGCCCCCCCAACTCCTATTGATTGTTGTCACACCGACTAACACAATAAATTAGTGTAAACTGAACTGAACCGCAGATGAAATTCTATAGGTCATCGGTGATTGATTATTGGGATGGAAAGTAGTTCCAGTATGAACTATTAAAGCCTGTTTCCGCTATCCTTTCTGCCGATGAGGCCTATGCTTTATCATCGTGTCATCAAAAAAATCAGGGCAATACTAAAACGGATCGGCATTCATCCTATCGGGTTTAGTAAATTTGTGCACTGCAAGAAACAAAGGTTAAAAACCCATTGGCCAAATTTGATGGCCGGTGGCGCACCGACCTTATGCTATATAAAAGAAAACAATGATCAACTTCCTCGACATATCGTATCTTCAATACGGGAATAAAAAACAAGCGAGAGCTTACCAGGTTTTAACCGATAATCTGGTTTTGGAAAAGCTGTCTGCCTATCATCCAATTTTAGTAGGCACGATTCCGATTCAGATCGATATCGAAAACAGTGACCTGGATATTATCTGTGAAATTTTTGACAAGGATGAATTTGTTGCCCGCTTAAATACGCTTTTTGGATTTCAAAAGGACTTCACCATTTCTGAAAGCGCTACATTTGATGCCGTTAAAGCAAATTTCACCATCGATAAGTTTGAAATAGAGATCTTTGGACAAAACGTACCCACCACACAACAAAATGCTTATCGGCACATGCGGATTGAGCATATATTACTTTTAGAAAAAGGAGAAAAATTTAGGCAAGAAATTATTGCCTTAAAAAACAGGGATATAAAACAGAACCCGCTTTTGCAAAGCTATTAGGGCTTGAGGGTAATGCTTATGAAGAATTGCTGAAATTGGAGTATTAACAGAACCACGAAGTCCTCATCCAAAATAAACTCAAAGCTTATCGCATTAAGGTTCCCGCCTGTGCAAGAATGACGAATGATGATACATTACCCCATTCTCATCTGAAATTCGCATTTTCATCATATCATACATAAAATATTATATTTGAGATACAAAAACCAAATATCATGAAATTACTCTACTCCCTTTTACTACTCATTGTCTTAAATAGTTCAGCTTTTGCCCAAAAAAGTCTTTTCAACGGAAAAAACCTAAATGGCTGGCATGTTGATGTGCCTGCGATGGATAAAAAACCCGACACCATTAACCCATTTATCGTACGGAATGGCCTGTTGGTGAGTTTAGGTACTCCAGGTGGACATTTAATAACTGATAAGATTTATAAAGACTATCAATTAACCGTGCAGTATCGTTTCGCAGGCAAACCCGGTAATTGCGGGGTTTTGGTTCACGCCTCAACTCCAAGGGCATTGTACGGGATGTTTCCAAAATCGTTGGAAGTCCAGATGCAACATCAGGACGCAGGCGATTTCTGGTGTATTGAAGAAGACATCACGGTACCTGATATGGTTACCAGACGTGGGCCTAAAGAAAATTGGGGTATAAATGGTGATAAACTCCGCCGGATTAAAAACTTAACCGATGGCAGTGAAAAACCACTTGGCGAGTGGAATACCATGATTATCCAATGTTTGAACAACGAAGTCAAAGTTTGGGTGAACGGTAGCCTGGTAAACTATGGTACAAATTGTACAGCAAACAGCGGACAGATTGCACTACAGGCAGAGGGCAGTGAAGTAGAATTTAAACAATTGGATTTAAAACCTATTAAAACATTGTCAAAATAAGAAAAATACTTTAGAATAAGATCGTTAACCAAGATTTTTTAATCCTTGAGAAAGCGTATTTCTTTACTATAATTATTAAAATAGATTGCAAATCTAAAGAACGATTGGTACGGATTGCAAATCCGGACCAACACTCAATCCTTAAAACACAAACAGATCAGATAGCCCACAAAATAAGCAAACAGGTCATACACACTAAAGGAAGTCCCCAAAAGCGTGCTCATCAGTTTATTGTTTTCCCAACCGAACCAGGTAACATAATGAACCGACTGCAAAAATTCTATAATAAAAGAGAACATCAGTACACCTAAGGCTAGCTTTTTATGATTAGTTTTCAGGAAGGTCCGAAGAAATGCATAAATCATTACCACCACCAATACATCGCCCCCAAAAGGGCGTATAAAAGCATCATGGAGATGTTTTCCGATGAAAATTTCGATTGCGAAGACCGCTAGAAAAATAAAAAGGAATTTTGAGTTGAACGTTAATTTCATTTTTCAGATAAAAAAAGAAGTCAAGTTCTTACAGCGCATGGCCATTAAAACTTGACTTCTTTATCTTGACTTTCTATAAAGACTTTAATTCCCGATTATGGGAATTAGGGCTTAAATACCCAATAACAATCTAGCCGGATCTTCTAACAATTGTTTCACACGAACCAAGAAACCAACCGATTCACGTCCATCGATAATTCTGTGATCATAAGATAAAGCCACATACATCATCGGACGGATTACTACTTCACCTTTTTCAGCTACCGGACGCTCAACAATGTTGTGCATGCCTAAAATAGCCGATTGTGGAGCATTAATAATCGGTGTCGACATCATTGAACCAAATACACCACCGTTGGTGATGGTGAATGTTCCACCTGTCATTTCCTCGATGGTTAATTTGCTATCACGTGCTTTCAGAGCCAATTCTAAAACCGATTTCTCGATCTGAGCTAAACTCATACTCTCAGCATTACGGATTACAGGAACCACTAAACCTTTTGGTGCAGAAACTGCAATAGAAATATCAGCGAAATCATTATACACCAATTCTTCACCTTCAATACGGCCATTAACAGCAGGGAAATCTTTTAATGCTTCGGTAACTGCTTTAGTAAAAAAGCTCATGAAACCTAAACCAACACCATATTTTTCTTTAAACTGGTCTTTGTATTTCCCGCGTAAATCCATGATCGGTTTCATGTTAACCTCGTTAAATGTGGTTAACATCGCGGTTTCGTTTTTAACAGCAACTAAACGTTTAGCAACAGTTCTACGCAGTGGAGACATTTTCTCACGGCGTTCGCCACGGCTACCTGCAGGAGCAGCAACTGGAGCTGGAGCGCTTGTTTTAGGTGCTTCTGGTTTTTTACCAGCTTCAGCTTTAACAGCATCATCCTTGGTAATGCGGCCATCAACACCAGTGCCTTTTACTGAACCGGCGTCAATTCCTTTTTCTGCAAGGATTTTACCAGCTGCAGGTGAAGGAGTTCCGCTTGCATAAGAGTCTTTAGTCACAAGTCCTGAGTCTTGAGCCTTAGGTGCTTCAGCTCCCGCAGCCGGCGCTTGTGCATCAGACTTCGGACTTTCGACTTCGGACTTCGGACTAGCAGCTGCACCACCATCTTCAATTTTACAAACTACTGCACCAATGGCTAAAGTATCGCCTTCGGCTGCTATGGTTTTCAAAGTTCCAGCTTGTTCTGCGGTTAATTCGAATGTAGCTTTATCCGATTCTAATTCGGCAATTACCTCATCCATTTCAACAACATCGCCATCGTTTTTTATCCAACGTGATAAAACAACTTCGGTTATCGACTCACCTACAGGTGGAACTTTTATCTCTAAACTCATTTTTGTAATGTTATATTTTTATCTTCTAATGATCAAATTTCATAATCAATTATCAAATCAGCGCTCCGCTCCAAACACTGAGCGCAAATCCAATTAATCGATCTGAACCAGTTTTTTTGTTGCTTTTTTTGCAATATCCTTTACATCTTCCGTAACCGAAACTTCTAAAGCTTTAGCTAAAATATACGCCTGTTGATTGGCATGTTGTTTAGCAAAACCTGTTGCTGTACTGCTGCTTTCTCTTCTCGAAATTACATCGATACCCTTTAATGCAGTTTTGTACAATTTACGGAATAAATATGGCCATGCGCCCATGTTCTCGGGCTCTTCCTGTACCCAGAAAACTTCTTTGGTATTCTTATATTTTTTCTGGATCGCTTCCATCTGATCAACCGGAGTTGGATACAATTGCTCCACACGAACCAAAGCTACATGTTTGATTTTATCGGCCTGTTGTTTCTCCAATAACTCATAATAAATTTTACCGCTACAGAAAACAATACGTGTTACCTCTGCAACTTTAGCATTTACATCATCAATTACTTCTTTAAAACCTCCATCCGTAAATTCTTCTAATTTAGAAACACAAGCCGGATGGCGCAATAAACTTTTTGGTGTAAATACAACCAGTGGTTTACGGAAATCGCGTTTAAACTGACGGCGTAATACATGGAAGAAGTTTGCCGGGGTGGTGCAGTTGGTTACCTGCATGTTATAATCGGCACACAACTCCATAAAACGCTCAATACGTGCTGATGAGTGTTCTGGTCCCTGGCCTTCGTAACCGTGCGGCAATAACATCACCAAACCGTTTTCGCGCTGCCATTTGGTTTCGGCACTTGCAATATATTGATCCACAACAATTTGTGCTCCGTTAAAGAAATCACCAAATTGTGCTTCCCAGATGGTTAAAGCATTTGGATTTGCCATCGCATAACCATACTCGAAACCTAAAACACCGTATTCTGATAAGTGTGAATTGTAAATATCAAATGGTGCCTGCTGATCTGAAATATTTGCCAATGGTACATATTCTTCCTCACTATCTTCGAGCGTTAATACCGCATGACGGTGAGAGAATGTTCCTCTTTCTACATCCTGACCGCTTAAACGAACACGTTTACCTTCTGATAATAAGGTACCATAAGCCAACTGCTCGCCCATTGCCCAGTCGAAAATATTGGTTTCGTTAACCATTTTGCTACGCTCAGCAAATAGTTTCTCGATTTTTTTGAAAAACTTTTTATTGGCTGGCAACGTCGTGATACGTTTACCAATTTCTAATAAGGTAGATTTTTTAACTGCGGTAACCGGCGAAGTCTCGAAATCTTTAGGGGTAGCCATACGCAAATCTGCCCAAGCCCCACCAAATTTAACTTCGGTACTGCCTGCAACATATTCTTTTGCTTCGTTTAAACGTTCCTGCAAAATACCGCGGAAATCTTTTTCCATTTCTTTTGCCAAACCCGCTTCAAGCTTACCTTCTTTGGTTAACTGCTCAATATAGATTTCCCTTGGATTAGGGTGTTTTTCGATTGTTTTGTACAATAACGGCTGGGTGAATTTAGGCTCATCAGACTCATTATGACCGAAACGACGGTAACAAAGGATATCAATAAAAACATCGTTTTTATATTTCTGACGGTATTCCATTGCCAGATTGATCGCATAAACCAAAGCCTCAGGATCATCACCATTGACGTGGAAAACCGGAGACAAGGTTACTTTGGCAATATCAGTACAATAGGTACTGGTACGGGCATCTTTATAGTTGGTGGTAAAACCGATCTGGTTGTTGATTACCAGATGGATGGTTCCACCGGTTTTATAGCCTTCAAGACCTGCCATCTGAATCACTTCATAAACAATCCCCTGTCCGGCAACAGATGCATCACCATGGATCAAAATCGGTGCTAAACGGCTGTTATCGCCACCATATTTAAAATCGATTTTAGAGCGGCTCATGCCTTCTACCACACCATCAACCGTTTCTAAGTGCGATGGGTTAGGACATAAACTTAAGTGAACACTTTTGCCCGAAACCGTGGTTACATCGGTAGAATAACCCAAATGGTATTTTACGTCACCACCAAAAGGGGTATCCGGATTGTAACTTTTACCTTCAAACTCAGCAAAAATATCTTTATATGTTTTTTGCATGATATTGGCCAAAACGTTCAAACGACCGCGGTGCGCCATACCTATAACAAATTCTTCAATACCCAGTTCAGCACCTTTTTCGATAACTGAATCTAACGCCGGGATTAAAGCTTCTGCCCCTTCTAAAGAGAAACGTTTTTGTCCTAAGAATTTTGTTCCCAGGAAATTTTCGAAACTTACGGCTTCATTTAATTTCCGGAGAATTCGTTTTTTCTCGTCGATAGAGAAATTAGGGGTATTACGTGCACTTTCCATTTTTTGCTGAATCCAGTTCAACACTTCAGGTGTACGTAAAAATTTATATTCTGCACCGATAGAGTGTGCGTAGGTTTGTTTTAAAAAGGCTACAATATCTTTCAATTTTGCCGCACCGATACCAATCTCTACACCAGAGTTGAAAACGGTTTCTAAATCAGCATCTGATAAGCCAAAATTTGTAAGATCGAGCGTTGGCAAATGTTTACGTCTTTCGCGTACCGGATTGGTATGCGTAAACAAGTGACCACGGCTGCGATAGCCATCAATCAGGTTTAAAACATTAACCTCTTTTAAAAATTGTTCAGGAGTTTCTGCGGTTACCGCTGGCGCCTCCGATCCTCTTCCAAAATCAAAACCTTCGAAAAATTTCTGCCAACCAAACTCAACCGACTCAGGATCTTGTTGATACGACTGATATAAAGACTCTATATATTCGGCGTTTGCGCCATTAAGATAAGATAATTTATCCATTATTAACTGTTTACTATAAGCACTACAAAATTAGAATTTTACCTTATATAAATGGCAAAAATCTAGATTAAAATAAATGAAAGAATTATAAATTAATGAATGAGAGATTGGCATGACCTAACAGATAATAAACGGGCAAAATCCGTTAAAATCTAATCATTGAGAACTTACTCATTCAACACTCAATCATTCAGTCATTACAACTATGATGCCCAAGTTAGAGAGTAGTTCCCTTTTGGGTCGAGGTTCTTGATATTTTTATCTAAATCGAAAACGCTTTTTGATTTTTGGTCGTTCCCTACTCCAGCTACATTTGCCCAATTGCCCCAGTTGCTTGCAGGATTATAATCGATCAGTTTTTCTTCAAAATAAGCTGCACCAAAAATCCAGCTTACTTCTAAATTATTGATCAGATATAAGGCGGCCGTTTGCCTGGCAATATTCGAAATAAAACCGGTTTGGTTTAATTCTGTCATCACCGCATCCACAACCGCGAAACCGGTCTGCGCATTTTTCCATTTATTGAAATTATCCTGCTCGTTTGCAATATCGATCAAGCCCTGACTTCCAAAGCCATCCGGACTGAAAAAGGTATTGCCATATTTTTTAAACATAAAACGGAAATAATCTCTCCAGAGCAGTCCCAATAAAATATGATTGAACATGGCTTTGGTATTGGGTACACCTTCCATTTTTTTAATCTCCCAATATACTTTACGTGGCGATAAGCTGCCAATTGCCAGCCATGCAGAAAGTTTCGACGCCAGGATTAAGTTCTTTGTGGTTGCGGCCTGTTGCATGGCCACAATTACCTTTTGAAGATGGGCCAAACCTTCGGCCTCGCCACCTGCGAATTCAAAATCAGCGCGCTGGTCTTTTTGCTGAGGGAAAAGATTAAGGTCTTCGAGAGAGGATAATGTTCCCCAATCAATCACTTCGGCGACATTAATCCGATCAGGTGCTGCAAAACAAGGTTTGATAATCGAATCGCGTTCGATCTTCTTTTTAAACTGGTTAAAGGCATCCGGGATATCTTTAATCGGAAAAGGTAAATCTTCCTTATTGTATAAGGTATGTCCGATAAAATGCTTCAGGTTTATGCGTAATTTCCAAAGGGCGTTTTCTACCAATGTCGAAACGTGGGTTTCTTCCCTCGCCACTTCACGGTGATGATAAACTTCGGTAATTTCATATTCCTGAACAAGCTGGGGAATAATATCTTCCGGATTCCCTTCAGCGATAAGCAAATTACCGCCTATCTGTTTTAAAGCACTGCGTAAACCTAAAACACTTTCTAAAATAAACTGCGCTCTAATATTACCTGTTTTTAGCGTAGCATACTTTGTTTCGCCAAAAGAGCGGGGATCGAGAATGTAAACAGGTAAAATCGAATCAGATTTAGCAATTGCCTCGACCAGCATTTCGTTATCATGCAAGCGAAGATCATTTCTAAACCAGACTAAAATTTTTTTGGACATCTTTTATCGAAAAGGGTGTAAGAACGCGAATACAAATTTATCTTATTTTTCTTCTACATCAAACCCCTAAATATTTCTTTACAAACAGGTAACAAAAGGATTAGAACCAAATTAAGCTTTTTAAAATCGCACCAAAAAAACCCTTTTGTATCTTTAGTGTTTTAAAAAGATGGCAAAGAAGATTCTGATAACCGGCGCTAGCGGACTTGTGGGTACTGAGCTGAAAAAACACGTATTAAGTAAAGGCTACGAGGTGAGCACCCTTTCGAGAAAGAAAGGCAATGATCCGAACAGTTTTGTTTGGGATGTTTATAAAGGAAGCATTGATGCCAACTGTTTAACTGGTGTAGATGCCATTATCCATTTGGCAGGAGAACCTGTTGCAGATAAAAAATGGACCGATGAACGCAAAAAACAGATTATCGATAGCCGTGTAAAATCAACCGACTTATTGTTTAAAACCATCAAAGCTCAGCCTAATCATCAGATAAAATCATTTATCTCGGCTTCTGCAGTTGGCTTTTATGGCGATTGTGGCGATGAAATTTTAACTGAGGAAAGCCCTAATGGTTATGGGTTTTTAGCCGAATGCTGTAAACTGTGGGAAGAGGCCGTAGATCAGGGCAAAAAATTAAGTCTTAGGGTTGTAAAGCTCCGCACCGGGATAATTTTAAGTAATGACGGTGGTGCCTTACCTCAATTGGATAAACCAGTAAAATTATTTGCTGGTGCAGCACTCGGTACTGGCAAACAATGGACCCCCTGGCTACATATTGATGATATGGTTGAAATGTATATCGAAGCCCTAGAAAACCTTAAAATGGAAGGCTGTTACAATGCCTGTGCTCCTTTTCCGGTAACAAATGCCACTTTAACCAAAGCCATTGCCGGGCAACTCCACCGTCCTTTCTGGCCGATCAAAGTGCCAAAAAAAGCATTGGAATTATTACTGGGAGAACGTGTGGATGCGGTCTTAATGAGTAACAATACCTCGGCACAAAAAATTTTAGACACAGGATTCAAATTTAAATTCACACATTTGGAAGATGCTTTGAAGGAGCTTTACCCTCCAGCCTCCTAAAGGGGGAGTTTGAAATCCGACGTAAAAATCAAGAATAATAAAGAATTTATGCAACAATATACCAGCAGCAAAAGGTCTAGTTCCTCTTTAGGGGGTGTAGGGGTCTTTTGGTTCCGCCGCGATTTACGTTTAGAAGATAATGCCGCTTTATATTATGCGCTAAAAAGTGATTATCCGGTTTTACCATTGTTCATTTTTGACAAGAATATATTGGATAAACTGCCTAAAGATGATGCCCGTGTAACCTTCATTTATCAAACCATTGAAGAATTGAAGAAAGAACTTCAGCAGCAAGGGTCTGATTTACTGGTAAAATATGGTGAGCCTGAGAAAATATGGCCTGAGGTTTTAAAGGAATACGATGTTAAAGAAGTTTATACCAATCACGACTACGAGCCTTATGCCCGCGAACGGGATGATAATATGGCTGAATTTTTAAGCAGCGAAAAGATTGCCTTCAGAACGTATAAAGACCAGGTTATTTTTGAAAAAAACGAAATCCTAAAAGCCGATAAAACGCCATATACTGTTTTCACCCCTTTTTATAAACAGTGGCACGCCAAGCTGAACAATTTTTATGTAAAGGCCTATCCAACTAAAAAATACTTTAAAAACTTATTACAAACCAAACATTTAGCCAGTCTCAGGCTAAAAGAAATGGGATTTGAAAAGAGCAAGCTCGATTTCCCGAAAATCAGTTATCGCAACAAACTGGATGATTATGCTAAAGAGCGCGATTTCCCGGCGATAGACGGCACCACACATATTGGCTTGCATTTACGCTTTGGCACTTTGAGCATCAGGAAAGCGGTAAGAGATGCCATCGAAGCAAAATCGAATGTATGGCTTTCGGAACTGGCCTGGCGGGAATTTTACATGACTATTCTTTGGCATTTCCCTTACTCCGCTTTTGATTCGTTTAAAAAGCAATACGATCAGATTAAATGGCGCAATAACGAGGATGAATTTAAGGCCTGGTGTGAGGGCAATACCGGTTACCCGATTGTAGATGCCGGCATGCGGCAGCTTAACCAAACCGGCTGGATGCACAACCGTGTACGCATGGTGGTGGGCAGTTTTTTAACCAAACACTTATTAACCGACTGGCGTTGGGGAGAAAGCTATTTTGCCGAAAAGTTATTGGATTACGAAATGGCGAGTAATGTGGGCGGATGGCAATGGGCGGCAGGCTCCGGAAATGATGCTGCACCCTATTTCAGAGTGTTTAATCCCGAACTTCAAACCAAACGGTTCGACCCAAAATTCGAATACATCAAAAAGTGGGTACCAGAATTTGGGACAAAAAAATATGCCCAACCAATAGTTGAGCATACTTTTGCAAGAGAAAGGGTTTTAAAAGTTTTTAAGGAAGCTTTATCTAATTAGTAACACTTACGATTTCGATATCAAAATCCAACACGGCATTTGGCGGAATTCCATTAAAACCACCCTGCCCGTAAGCCAGATCAGAAGGAATAAATAACCTGATTTTTGTACCTGCCTTAAAATTCGATAAGATACTCCAACCTTTTATTGTGCCAGCTAACTCAAGAGAAGTAGCTGTACCACTTGTTGAGTCAAATTGGGTTCCATTTAAAAGCCTGCCTGTATAATTAACAGATAGGGTACTCGATGGAAGTACCTGATCTCCAGTCCCCTGCTGGGTAACGATATAACGCACTCTCGAAGGATCCTTTACGGCTGTTAATGAATTGGCCGATAAGAAATTATCCATTTCCACTTCATCAATTTGATGTATTTTTTGTTGAGAATAAATACCCAATTCCACAAGAATATTCTCATTGGAACCAATATTTAAAACACTTACTCCATTTCGTCCAAAAGCCAGATTAGAAGGCATAATTAAAGTTGCATTACCACCTCTTTTAAGTTTAGTAAGCACCTCTCTGATCGGTGTAAATACATACGATATATTGTTTATCGTAAAACGATCCGTATAGCCCAAAAAAGTACCAGGTATCATTACATTAGAGGTCTGATTAAGTACCTGACCAGATAAAGTTTTAAATGTGTAAGAATAAAAAACCGAATCCTGATTTTGAAGTACATCACCACTACCAAGTGTATTGATTTTATAATAATAGCCTTTTGTATCCTTGTCGAAAGTAAGATTATTCTGTTTAAGATAAGCCTGGATAGCCGCATCATCTACACTTTCAATAGATTCATAATCCTTTTTACACGAGCTGAAAATAGTGGTAGCCAGTAAAAGTGTAAATAGGCTAAGTTTAGTAAAATTGTTCATTTATTATGGGAAGTCTGTAAGTGTTACAGTTAAATCGTGCACACTAAAATATAATATGTTCAAAATAACTATCATGCGCAAAAATAAGCTTTTAATACGGATGCTACAATTTTTAACCTATTTTAACAAATAAGTATGTTGTAAACATTTTAAAAATGAGGTTATTGTGCGTTCGAAAGCTGGATAGTAAAATCCAAAACCGAATTGGCAGGAATAGGACCTACTGCGCCACTACCATAACCTAAACCAGGCGGAACGATCAACCTGATCTCACCACCTTTTTGTATTTTAGGAATGCCTATTCGCCAGCCCTGAATTAAATCTGCGAGATTAAAGGTCTGCTCTTTGCCGCCGCCATTATCAAATACATTACCATTTAACAATCTACCCTCATATTTTATGGTGATTTTGGTATTGGCTGGATACGTAAAAGAACCCGTGCCCGGTTTAATGATTTCATAATATAAGCCAGAGTTATCTCTAACGGCATTGATATTATTTTGCTTGATAAAATCGGTAATCTGTTTTTCAGGATCTTCATCTTTTTTGCAGGATGAAACCGCAACTACACATAAAAAGAGTATGGTAAGGAGTCTAAATTTAATCATGGGGCGAAAATAAGATTTTAATCCCATAAAATTAAGGACTTATGTTTTTTTGAATCACGTTTTTCTGCTCTTCATAAGACTTCAATTGGATTTTGCTTCGCAGAGCAATCGTGGAGCTCAACAATGTTGCACTTTGCAAAATGACGACCCTTCAAGGGGAAAACAAAAAAGGGTTTAAGGTTTAAGTTATACACCCAAACCTTAAACCCTCCACCCTTTCGCCTTTTACCTTAAAAAATATATTTGTTCGCTTCAATCAACTGCTGCGCAACCCTTTGGCGTGCCTCTTTAACATTAAATGGCTCTACTTTAGTAAAACGGCGTAAACCCACCAACATCATGCGCTGTTCATCGCCTTCAGCAAAAGCCCAAAGTGCTTCCTTACCTGCTTTGGCAATGCCATCTACCGCTTCCACCAGATAAATCCGCAATAAATCCAGCTGGCCTGCAGCGGCTTCCTCGCCGCGGGTGCTCACTAATTTTTCTGTCCTCAATAAAGCCGATTCCAATACATAAACATAACCCGCCATGTCGGCAATGTTCATTAAAATTTCCTGCTCTTTACTCAAGGTCATCATTAACTTTTGAACAGCAGCACCTGCTACCATCAAAGTTGCCTTTTTCAGGTTCGACAATACCTTTTTCTCCGCAGCAAATAACGTGGTATCTTCTTCTCCAAAATCAGGGATGCTCATCAATTCAGCCGCAACTGCGGTAGCAGGCGTCATTAAATCCAATTCCCCTTTCATGGCACGTTTCAGCATCATATCCACCGTTAACAAGCGGTTAATTTCGTTTGTACCCTCAAAAATCCTGTTGATCCGTGCGTCACGATAGGCCCTGTCCATAGGCGCATCAGCAGAGAAACCCATACCACCATAAATCTGTACCCCTTCATCCACCGTATAATCAAGTGCCTCTGAACCCCAAACTTTTAAAATGGCACACTCTACAGCAAACTGCTCAACAGATTTTAATCTGGCTTTACCCGATTCCATTCCACCTGCAACCAACTGATCATAAGTATCATCAATATTCTGACCGGCGCGGTAGTTTGCGGCATCAACGGCATAAAGTTTAGAGGCGATTTCGGCTATTTTGAAACGGATCGCCCCATATTTCGAAATCGGACGGCCAAACTGGATCCGTTCATTCGAATAATTAATGGCTGTACTTAAAGTTGCTTTTGATGCACCAATAGCCGCAGCCGACAATTTGATACGGCCAATATTTAAAATGTTTACCGCAATTTTGAAACCGTTCTCCCTTTCGCTCAACATATTCTCAACAGGTACGGGGCAGTCGTTAAAGAAAACCTGGCGGGTTGATGAGCCTTTAATACCCATTTTATGTTCTTCCGGATTCATCGTGATGCCACCAAATTCCTTCTCCACAATAAATGCGGTCAAGTTTTTATCATCATCAATTTTGGCAAAAACGATAAAGATATCCGCAAAACCACCGTTCGTAATCCACATTTTCTGTCCAGTGATGATATAATGCTTTCCATCTTCACTCAGCTTGGCTTTGGTTTTACCTGAGTTTGCATCCGATCCCGAATTTGGTTCTGTTAAACAATAGGCCGCTTTCCATTCGCCCGAACCTAGTTTGGGGATATATTTTGCTTTCTGTTCTTCATTACCATAATACAAAATCGGCAGGGTACCAATTCCGGTATGTGCAGAAAGTGCAACGGCGAAAGAGTGCCCGGCACCAACCACATCGGCAACCAGCATGGACGTGTTAAAGTTTTTACCGAAACCTCCATATTCTTCAGGCACCGAAACACCCAAAATACCCAGTTCGCCAGCTTTAGTTAAAAGTGTTGGCATTAACTCAGGATCTTCCTGTTTATCTATTTTATCTAAATTGGGATAAACTTCGGAGGCCAAAAAATCGCGACAAGTCTGTGCAATCATTTGCTGCTCTTCATCAAATTCTTCAGGGATAAATACTTCCTGATAAGTGGTGTCTTTAATTAAGAATTCTCCACCTTTAATTGTCTTTTTTTCAGTTGTTTCCATTGTTATGAGATTTGAGAAATGAGATCTGAGATTTGAGACCGGCTCAAATTCAAACTCAAATCGTTTATTATTTAGATGTGAGACATTAGATTTGAGTTATGAGAGGGTAATTGATCTCAAATCTAGTTTTTCACATCTTTTTATTCATTTTCTTCTCCAGCATTTGCTGAAAACCATATGTCATTTTTTGTAACTCATCAATTTGAGCTAACAAGGGATCTAAAATTTCAGATTCAAGAATTGCCAGCCTATTGGCTATTACCAGTTGAGTTTGCAGTTCATAAGAAGATCCATTTGCTATTCCCAAAAAGTGATTAAACTCTTTAATTGAATTTCTTCCTGCTCCTTCAGCAATGTTAGATGGAATTGAGATAGCCGAGCGTCGAGACTGACTTGTTAAACCAAAGCGTTCATCATTTGGAAAAGTTGAAGTTGCTTTGTAAACATCAACGGCCAAATCAATTGCTTTATTCCAGATTTTCAACTCTTTCAAATTATTCATTTTATAAAAATTTATCTGTTTCAGGCATGAACGGATGCATTTTCTCAAATCTTACATCTCATATCTCCAATCTAAAGAAGTTCAAAAATCCCCGCTGCTCCCTGCCCTGTTCCTACGCACATCGTTACCATTCCGTATTTCTTGTTTTGTCTTTTAAGCTCATTCATGATCTGAACGGTTAATTTTGCTCCTGTACAGCCCAGCGGATGGCCCAACGCAATTGCTCCGCCATTTACGTTAATCACATCAGGATTTAAATCTAATGTCCTGATTACCGCCAATGATTGTGACGCAAAGGCTTCGTTCAGCTCAATTAAATCGATATCTTCTTTTTTCAGGCCTGCTTGTTTCAACGCTTTTGGAATCGCCTCAATTGGGCCAATACCCATAATCCTTGGTGGAACGCCTGCAATACCATAACTCACTAACCTGGCAATCGGTTCGGCATTAAGTTCTTTCATTTTCTTTTCCGAAACCACTAAAACAAAAGCTGCACCATCAGATGTTTGCGAAGAATTACCGGCAGTTACACTTCCCACCGCATCGAACACTGGTTTTAGTTTTGCCAGTTTATCTAAGGTGGTATCTGCACGTGGTCCTTCATCAGTATCAACAACATACGAACGGGTTTTCTTTTTAAGGTTCGCATCCAGGTAGTTTTCATTCACAGTGATCGGCAGAACGCCATCTTTTAAATGACCGTTTTTAATCGCATGAATGGCTTTTTCATGAGATTTTAATGAAAATGCATCCTGATCTTCGCGGCTCACATTGTACTCTTTAGCCACGGCCTCGGCGGTTAAACCCATTCCCCAATACCAATCCGGATTGTTTTTGGCCACCTCTGCGTTTGGCACCAATTTCCAGCCACCAAAAGGCATTCCACTCATTACTTCTACCCCACCGGCAATAATACAATCGGCCATGCCTGCCTTAATTCGCGCCACAGCTGTAGCAATGGTATCTAAACCCGATGCACAATAACGGTTTACGGTAACCCCAGGAACTTTATCGGTATCCAGGCCCATCAGCGAAATCATACGGCCGATATTTAGGCCCTGTTCTGCCTCCGGTGTGGCGTTACCTACTATTACATCATCAATCTGTTCGTTATCTAAATTCGGAACCGATGCCACTAAAGCCCTGATTACTTCTGCGGCTAAATCATCAGCTCTTGTAAAACGGAATACGCCACGGGGCGCTTTGCCCACTGCTGTACGATATCCGGCTATAATATATGCTTCCATTTTTTAAGATTTGAGATCTGAGATTTGAGATTTGAGACCTGCCCAAAATTCAAATTCAAATCGATTATTATTTTTTGAGATTTGAGACATTAGATAGGAGACCAATTACCTTCTCAAATCTTTTGTATCATATCAAGTGTCTCATGTCTCTTTATTAATTTTTTTATCCAGCATTTGCTGAAAACCATATGTCATTTTCCTTTGCAGGCTATCTATTTGAGTAAGTAAGGAATCTAAGATTTCAGATTCAAGAATTGCGAGTTATTACCCATTAATATTATGAACGGTGCAACTTGTCTCATATCTAATATCTCAAATCTAATCCCCCCTATCTCACATCTAATTCCTCAACGGTTTCCCTTTTGTTATAATACTCTGGATCCTCTCCAACGATTTCCGCTCGCCCGCAAGTGATAAAAAGGCTTCTCTTTCCAGATCCAAAAGGTATTGTTCGGTTACTTCTGTTGGAGAGGATAAATCGCCGCCACACATTACATAGCCTAGTTTTTCGGAGATCTTTTTATCGTGTTCAGAAATGAAATGCCCCGCGTACATACTGTTCGCTCCGGCATATACAATCCCTAAACCCTGTTTGCCTAAAACCTTGATATCGTTCCTTTGAACTGGTTTAGTATATCCTGCATCGGCCAGTTCAATTGCTTTCGCTTTTGCATCGGCCAATAACCGGTTGCGGTTCATCGAGATGGAGAATTTATCCTTTTGCAGATAACCCAGTTCGTAGGCTTCGTAACCTGAAGTAGAAACTTTAGCCATTCCGATAGTTAAAAAGCGGTCTTTTAAGGCATTTTGCACAATCTGATCATCTTTATATTCATCGGAAGCCCGTAGGGCAAATTCTTTTGTTCCGCCACCACCAGGAATCACACCTACACCAAACTCAACCAAACCCATATAGGTTTCGGCAGAAAGCTGAACATGATCGGCATGTAAACTGAATTCGCATCCTCCGCCCAAAGTTAAATTATGCTGCGCTACCACAACCGGAATAGAGGAGTAACGGATACGCATCGAAGTATTCTGGAACATGCGGATGGCCATATTCAATTCGTCCCACTCCTGCTCAACCGCCATCATAAAAATCATCCCTACGTTTGCACCGGCAGAGAAATTAGCACCATCGTTACCGATTACCAAACCACGGTAATCTTTCTCGGCCATATCAATCGCTTTATTGATTCCCGAAATCACATCACCGCCAATGGTATTCATTTTGGTGTGGAACTCTACATTCAGAATACCATCACCTAAATCGATGATTGAAACACCTGAGTTTTTCCAAAGGGTTTTATGCTCGCGAAGGTTATCTAAAATGATAAACTCATCGGTGCCAGGTAAAGCTTTATAACTTTTAGAAGGGATATCGTAATATTTTTTAACGCCGTTTTCTACTTTATAAAATGAAGTATTTCCGGCATCGAGCATTTCGTGTACCCAGGCCGCAGCTTTATTGCCATATTGCTCCATTCCTTCGATAGCTTCTTTAACGCCAACGGCATCCCAAAGTTCGAAGGGACCAAGTTCCCAACCAAAACCTGCACGCATGGCATCATCGATACGGTACAGTTCATCAGAAATCTCTGGAATACGATCTGATACATATTCGAACAAGCCAAAAGAAGAATGGCGGAACAATTCGCCCGCTTTATCTTTTCCTTTTGCAAAGACCTTCATGCGCTCGCGAAGATTCTCAATCGGCTTGGTCAATTCTAAAGTTGCCGATTTTACTTTTTGCTGTGGTTTATATTCCAAAGTCTTTAAATCCAACGCCAGGATTTCGGTTTTGCCATCTGCAGTTTTGGTCTTTTTATAAAAGCCCTGTTTCGTTTTATCCCCAAGCCACTTGTTCTCTTCCATTTTTTGTACGTATGCAGGAAGTTTAAACAAATCGTGTGCTTTATCATCCGGACAGTTGTCATAAAGCCCCTTGGCCACTTTGATCATGGTATCCAAACCCACCACATCCGAAGTACGGAAAGTAGCCGATTTCGGTCTGCCCAATGCGGGGCCGGTAAATTTGTCAACCTCTTCTACCGTTAAGTCAAGTTTTTCTACCAGATGCAAAAGCGCCATAATCGAATAAACACCTACACGGTTGGCAATAAAGGCTGGGGTATCTTTACATAAAACGGTTGTTTTTCCTAAAAACTTATCACCGTAATGCATCAGGAAATCTACAATTTCAGGTTGTGTGTGTGGTGTTGGGATAACCTCCAGTAATTTTAAATAACGGGGTGGGTTAAAAAAGTGTGTTCCGCAGAAATGCGATTTAAAATCTTCGCTTCTTCCCTCGGCCATTAAATGAATGGGAATACCCGAAGTGTTTGAGGTAATTAAAGTACCCGGTTTACGGAATTGCTCTACCTGTTCGAAAACTTTTTTCTTGATATCCAGATTTTCGACAACCACTTCAATTACCCAATCGTAACCAGCAATTTTCGACATATCATCATCGAAATTTCCCGTTTTGATCTTATTTAATGCTTTTTTGGTATAAACAGGCGATGGATTTGTTTTTACGGCTGTTTGCAAAGCTGTATTTACAATCCGGTTTTTTACAGCTGGGTTATCCAGTGTTAATCCTTTTGCCTGTTCTTCGGGGTTCAGCTCTTTGGGGGCAATATCCAGCAGCAAAACCTCTACACCAATATTGGCGAAGTGGCATGCAATACGCGACCCCATAATACCCGAACCTAAAACGGCAACTTTATTAATGCTTCGTTTCATTATCTATTTGCTTTTCAGTAGTTTGATAGCACCATTTTATGCAGCACCTACCAAACAGGATTGATTATTATATTTATTAATCAACAGTATAGGCTACCGTGATATCATTTAGTTTTATCAACAGATTAATAAAAGTCTCTTTCTCTTTTTTAGAAAAATGCTCATCGAGATATTCATTAAATTTCCGAACAACCCCCTTGGCCAATTGTTTCTTCTCTTTACCAAAATCGGTCAGAAAAACCTTCACCGAACGTTTATCCCCCGCAGAGGTTTCGCGATAAATCAGATTGGCTTCTTCCATGTTGTTTAACATGCGTGACAAACTCGTGGCTTTAACACCAAGCAAGCCGGCTAAATTTGAAACTGCAGTCCCCTCGGCATCATCTATATTAATCAGCATATATCCAATGGCCTGCGTAATCCCAAAACTGGAAGCCATTTGATTATATTTATTAAACATATTTTGCCAGGCAAACTTAACGTGGTAATCTATGGTTTGTTGTTGTTTCATTTTATTAATTTATTATGCTTGCATAACAAAGCTAACGAATGTATTTTGTTAATGCAATAGAAAAATTCAAAATATTTGTCAAAATTTTCCTATTATAGACCTGCACAAATGAAAACATCCCATATGTTAAATGTAAAAGGAATATTCCTGTTCAGCCTATTTATTTTATGCAGCAGCATTTGCCAAAGTCAGGTAGCTTACTTCGGAAAAAGTCTTGCAAGCAGTCCTAAATTAGAGACTTTTAAAAAAACAACAACCTTGTTCACGCTACAGTATACTGATTATGCCGAACTGGAAAAGTTTGATCAGGCCATTAAAAAAACATGGACCATTACACCCTATAAAATCATTAAACCCGAAGAACTTTCGCGCTATGACACAGTAGCAAATTATTCTTTTTTCTATTTCGATGGTTATGCCGAAAAATTGGACAGTACAACAAATATAAATGTAGTTTATGCGCTGAAATTAATAACACCGTCTAAAAAACCCAAGATAAAGGAAGAAAGTATACTGGCAACAGTTACGCTTTTTGCCGATCGCAACACCAACCTGCTTGTTGAAACGCAGGATCAGCAATTTGGCTCAAAAAGAAGTATAAAAAACAATCTGTTATCCAATCTTTATAACAAGTCTAATTTCCTCAACTGGTCTCCCGGCCTTTTAACCGGTTATTTGAAACAGATCAATGATGGATTACTCGCGAATGAAAACTGTAGTATCGATTACCAGTTTTATAATAAAATACGCCTGCCCGAACTGGCAAAGGAAACATTGTATGTACCCGAATACATCAAAAAGGTATTTTCATCAAGACTGGCACTTTTACCACCATCGGGTATCATTTCCGAACCTTATAATTATAAACTCAAATTTATCCCATACAAAGCGCTCGACAGCTTAATCTTGAATCAAGACACGCCCATCAAATATGTGGTTTACACCCAAAGATCTGATGATAAAATAATCAGCGTTTACGACAGCAAAGATGATAAAATTATCTATCAACGGTTTTATCCCCAATCGCCAAATTTTGAAATGAATGATTTAAGTGAGATCAAAAAAGTAATTGTTTCGCTTAACTAAGAATTCCGGGGGCATTCGATAAAATAGTCGTCATAGCCAGGAGAAGCAAAAAAGCTTTCCGGGAAATCGGAACGGGTTTCTGCAATAATGACCGCGTTCTTTTAAGTCTATAAAATCAAAAATCCTGATTGGTATCTTAACTTTTCAATATTTAAAAACAGGCTAACCATGTTGTCGCGGCTCCGTCTGGAACCCAAACCGGCTTCAAAAAGGGTTCATCTCAACACTTAATTTTCACGAGCATCCTATGCACGAGATATTGAATTGATTCATTAAAAATTCAGGAAAGAGATGTTTTGGGACATAAAAAAAGCGCCCCGATAATCGGGGCGCTTTAACAAGTATGTTAAAAACACAGACTAGTAAAGGGTAAACTCTACACGGCGGTTTTGTTGACGACCAGCTGCTGTTTTGTTCGTAGCAATTGGTTGGCCCATACCGTAGCCTGTAGCCTCAATACGTGATGCATTAGCACCTTGAGAAACTAAATAAGCTTTAACAGATTCTGCCCTGTCTTTTGATAAACGTAAGTTTAATTCTTTCGAACCAGTGTTATCGGTGTGGCCAGCTAATTTTAAGCTGAAGTTTTTCTGAATCAATAATGCAGCGACTCTGTTTAAAGAAGCGTAAGATTTAGAACGGATAGTAGCTTTACCTAAATCGAATTCTAAGTTTTTAATTGCTTCGTTAACCACTTTACGATCTTCTTCTGTTACGATTACTTTTTCGACAACTTTTTCAGGAGTTTTTAATGGACAACCAGAACCGTCTACTACAGTACCTGCAGGCGTATCAGGACATTTATCCAATTTATCTGCAACACCATCACCATCTGAATCTTTTAAGATATCGTTAAGTTCAGCACGTAATTTTGCGTTATCAGCTTTTTGGGCATTTAAATCAGATTTTAAACCTTCAGCAGTTTGTTTTGCTTTTAAGGCTTCATCATAAGTTAGGGCTACCGGATTATGGAAAGCAAGTTGTTTTCCACTTCCTAAAGCAAATTCTAAACCTGCGTAGGCGTAGCTGTATTTGTCATTTCCGTTTCTGTAGTAACCATCTAAGTTATCACCATCAACAAAATTTATCGTCCAGCCTAAATCTAAATTAACAGCATCAGAAATTTTAAATTTAGCACCTAAACCTACCGGAATAATCAACTCGTGAATGTTTTTATCACCAGCATATAAAGAAGTTCCTGATGCAGTTGTAATCGTTGGTTTATAACCGGCAATACCAGCACCAGCTGAAGCATAAAGCTGTAAAGTGTTCTCTTTTTTAAACATATCGATATTGAACATGTTTACTACTGCATTCAAACTTCCAGAATACGATAATTCTGTATCGAAAGCGCTAACAGGAGAATTGTTTACCGCACCACTTTCATAAGCTTCAGTGTTATCTCCCTTTAATTTACCACGAACTCCATCCAAGCGCAGCGAGAAATAAGGTGTAAATTGTTTTTTGATGTAAAGGCCATAACCAAAACCCGATTTGTTATTGCTAAAATCGTTTTTACCTCCTAAAGGAGAGACTGGAGTTAATACACCTGCGTTAACACCAATCGACCATGTTCTGAATGTCGTTGTTGAAGTTGCCGGGCCCTCCTGAGCTGAAGCAACTGATCCGATTAATAAACCAGCGAGTGCAACCGGTAGTGTTTTGAATAGTTGTAATTTCATAAGTTTCTATTATAACGTTGAATAAGCGTTATATAACCTTTACAATAGCCATACCAAAAATACAGACTTGTCAAAATACTTATTAACTTTTCAACACTAATAACCTATGGCTTTATCGTCGCCCCGAGGATCGGCACCGCCCTGATAATTGCCCCATTTGGTTTTTAAAATGGCATCAACTCTTCCTATTGGGCCTCTAACCTCAATTTTATAACCTTTTGCCCTTAATTTAGCTACGGCTAAACTATCAACCGCGTCCTTTTCTATATACACCTCGTCAGGCAGCCATTGGTGATGAAACTTTTTTGCAGCTACCGCAGATTGCATCGACATGTCGAAATCTATTACATTGATAATCGTCTGAAATACAGAGGTAATAATGGTCGATCCGCCCGGTGTACCTACCACCATAAACAATTTTCCATCTTTCTCTACAATACTGGGCGTCATTGAGCTTAACATTCTTTTATTTGGTGCAATGGCATTGGCTTCGCCACCAACCAAACCATACATATTTGGTGCGCCTGGTTTAACAGAAAAATCGTCCATTTCGTTATTGAGCAGAAAACCAGCTCCTTTTACGGTAACCAGCGATCCATAGGAACCGTTTAAGGTTGTGGTAATGGAAACGGCATTTCCATCGTGGTCTACAATAGAAAAATGTGTGGTTTCTTCATGTTCTGTTCCTTTTATTTCGCCGGCCAATACTTCACTGCTTGGTGTTGCCGCAGCCCAGTTAAAGTTCGCCATGCGGTTTTTATTGTATCCGGGATTTACCAGCTGCTGTTGTGGAACGGCATAAAAATCGGGGTCACCTAAATGCGTAGCACGATCGGCATATACCCTTCTTTCGGCTTCTACAATTACCTGAACGGTAGAATCGGCATTGTGTCCCCACCTTTTTAGTGGAAAAGGCTCTACAGATTGTAACAATTGGATCAAGGCAATGCCACCACTCGAAGTTGGCGGCATGGTAATAATTTTATAACCTCTGTAATTCCCCGTAATAGGTTTACGCCAGGCCGAATGATAATTTCTTAAATCTTCTTTGGTGATTAATCCCTTGCCGCGTTGCATTTCTGCTACAACCGAATCGGCAACCGCACCCTCGTAAAAACCTGCCCTTCCCTTTTCCTGAATCAGTTTTAAGGTATTGGCCAATTCTTTTTGAACCAATACAGCATTTTCCTGCCAGGTACTTTCTAAATTCACAAAGGCCGTTCCATTGGGATTAAAATCCATAAACTTTCGGTGCAGACTATTCAGTTCACTTGCTTGCCTTTTGGTGATTTTGAAACCATTTTGTGCCAGGTCTATCGCCGGCTGCAATACCTCTGCCCAGGATAACCTGCCATATTTTTGATGCGCCTCAACCATGCCATCAACCGATCCCGGAACTCCGGCCGCTAAATGCCCGTAAAGGCTTTTATCAACTATCGGATTGCCCGCCGAATCGAGGTACATATCCCTACCCGCTGATGCAGCTGCTTTCTCTCTAAAATCTAAAGCATTGATTTCGCCATTTGCCCCACGGTATACCATAAAGCCACCACCGCCAATATTCCCGGCATTTGGGTACACTACGGCAAGCGCAAACTGCACCGCCACAGCAGCATCAACGGCATTGCCGCCCTTTTTTAAAATATCTATCCCCACCTGCGACGCTTCGGGATGGGCAGAAACCACCATTCCATTTTTATATTCGCCACTATTGTTTTTACCCAATTGTCCGGTTACGCAACCAGCCAACAATACCATACAGGTGAGGGATAGGAACGATCTTTTAAAATTATTGAGGGGCTTTATAGTTTTCAGCATCTTTATATATTTTTTCGATTACCTCACTGTTTTTTTCGGTAATTACTTTTCTTTTCAAGCTTAATTTTGGGGTGAGCTCACCGCCATCGATACTCCATTCTTTTGGTAAAAGGGCAAATCTTTTTACCTGCTCCCATTTGCCAAAATCTACACTTGCGGCTTCTATCACCTCACTGTACTTGGTAAGCACCTGTTCGTTTTTAATGATTTCTTCGTTCGAGGTAAAAGCAATGCCTTTTCGTCCTGCCCAGGTTTTTAAGGTTTCGAAATTTGGAACAATCAGGGCTGAAGGGAATTTTCTGTTCTCGCCCAACACCATAATCTGTTCGATAAAGATCGACTCTTTGTATTTATTTTCCAGCATCTGCGGGGCAACATATTTACCACCTGCCGTTTTAAACATTTCCTTTTTACGGTCGGTAATTCTTAGGAAACGGTTATCAACCAGTTCCCCAATATCCCCGGTATGGAACCAGCCTTCTTTGTCTACCGCCTCATCGGTTAAATCAGGTCGGTTGTAATAGCCCTTCATCACCTGATGCCCACGGGTTAAAACCTCACCATCTTCTGCGATTTTAACTTCCACACCTTTAATTACTTCCCCAACTGATCCGAACAGGGTTCCACCGAAGTGGTTAACCGTAATTACGGGTGAAGTTTCTGTTAATCCGTAACCTTCGAAAACCGGCATGCCTGCCGCCCAGAAGATTCTGGCCAAACGCGGATTTAATGCCGCTCCGCCCGATACAATGACCACAATTTCACCTCCCAGCGCTTCCTGCCATTTTTTAAAAACCAGCTTGCGGGCAATCCCCAATTTAAAATTGTACCAGGCTCCTGCATCAATGGTATATTTTTCGGCCAAAGCAACTGACCAGAAGAAAATGCCTTTTTTGATTCCTGTTAGCGCTTTTCCTTTCTCCATAATCTTATCGTATACCTTTTCAAGCAGACGTGGAACGGTAGAAAATGCATTGGGTTTTACATGCTGAATATCGGCCACAATGGTATCCATACTTTCGGCATAATACACCCCGGTATAATTAAAGAGGTATAAATAAATGATCATGCGTTCAAAAATATGTGACAAAGGCAAAAAGCTTAATCCTTTTTTAACACCTTCGGGCATCACCACCGCTGAGTTTACAAAATTTGCCACGAGGTTGTTATGCGTTAACATAACCCCTTTGGGTGTGCCTGTGGTACCAGAGGTATAAATTAAAGTTAAAATATCTTCGGGGGCAACTTTATCGCGGTATTCATCTAAATTGATATCGGTATTTGCTTTGCCCGCCTCAATCAAAACATTCCAGTGTTCGGCTTCGGTAATCTCGTCAAAACTATAAATTTTGATATCAGGGCTTATCGCATCGGTACAGGGTTTGATTTTTTTATACAGTTCTTCATCGGCCACGAAAATGATGGAAATTTCCGCATCTTTTAATATAAACTGAATATCGTGTTCGGCAAGGGTTGGATATAAAGGAATCTGGTACGCACCGATCTGGTTTGCCGCAAAATCTGCAATGTTCCACTCGGGCCTGTTGTGCGACATTACCGCAACCCTGCCCCCTTTGGCAATTCCCTGTTTAATCAATCCACGGCTTAGGTGATCAACAGTGGCACAAAAATCGGATGTACTATAATTTATCCATTTTCCCTTAATTTTTCCGCTGATGAATTCTTGCTTAGGATTTTCGAGGCTATATTTCAAAAGATCAAAAACCCGTTTAATTTCTGCCGCCATATGAATCGTATAATATTTGGTTAAGTTAAAAAATCAAACATAAAGATTGATATCTATATGCTTCTTTATTGAAAATAATACCTCACGATGAATAAATCGTTGTATTTACCTCCGGTAAAAAATATTTAAATAAACTTAGTGATTACAAAATTACTATGCAAGCATTGTTTTTATCATTTTAGATTTTGACCAAAAAAACATAAACGGCATTAAAGTTGTTAGGCTGATAATTATTTTACAAAAACATTTAAATTATGAAAAAGTTATTTACAATTTTAGGATGCATTGCATTGTTTGCCCTTACCACTACAACCGTTAAAGCTCAAAACTATAAAACCGGACTAGGTTTGGGTATAGATTTTGGAGATGGCGCAACATTGGTTGGTCCTTCGATCAGACATCACTTCAGCTCAAAAGCAGCTATTCAAGGTGATGTTTTATTTGGTGGAAACTCTACCATTATCCAGGCTTTTCTTCAATACAATTCTTCAATCCCTGGAGCAAAAGGTTTAGATTGGTATTTAGGTGGTGGTCCTTCTATTCAATTGTACGATGGCGGTTCTAGTTTCTATTTAGTTCCAATGGTTGGTTTAGATTACAAATTCTCTGGCGCTCCATTGGCCCTGGCTTTAGACTGGAGACCAAGACTTTATATCGGAAGCAACGATAGCGATTTTAACGCTGGTAGATTTGGCTTAGGCTTTAGATATACTTTCTAGGCAAAGCGTTCGGCGCACGGCGATAAACGCTTAGCTTACAGTATGATACAAAAAAATCCCGTAAGAAATACATCTTACGGGATTTTTTTATGAAGTTTATGTTAACTGCTATTTGAAAACTTTTAACCGGAGACTGACTAAATCCCCGTCCATTTTTTCAACACGGCCTTTTGAGCTGGTGTTGCATTTTCGTTTATGGTTGCTTGTAAACGTACGCTGGGGTTTTCTTTTAAGGTTAAAGAAATTTCTTTTTCTAAGCCATCGCGTTTAACTTTTAGTTTCAACACATCTCCGATGTTCTTTTTGGTTACCAAAGGCAATATATCCAGTGATATTAAAGGGCTTCTTAACCTTATAGTTGATAATGCATCACTTAAAGAAGTCTCATCTAAGCTTAACACCACATCGTTCACATTTAATCCGCTGATCCAGGCAGCAGAATTTCGTGTTGTTGAAGTAATTACCAGGCCTTCGTTGGTTAACTGACCTGAAGCACCTGTAACCGGTTTACCTGGCGTTGCATTTTCTGTTGAAACATCAACACCAGCGTAACCAAAATATTTTACATACTCGGCATCATCAACGCCATTCACATATTTTGCCCAGAAATTGGTAAAGCTTATTCCTGATATTTTTTCTACCATGGCTTTAAATTCTGCATCGGTATACCACGTTTCAACGTTTTACATTGTAAATACATGGCTTTCATCACATCATCCAAACTTTTGGTGCCTTTTGTTGCATTGATGATTTCGAGATCCATCAAAATTCCGATCACTTCTCCTTTGTTATAATAAGAGATCGAATTGTTTTTAGAGTTCTCATTCGGACGGTAACCAATAATCCAGGCATCGTAACTGGAAGCAGCAGCAGATTGGTATTTCGCACCCGGCGTATTTAATACGGTTGCCACACCGCCAGCCAGGTCTTTCAAAAACTCGTTTACATCTGTAAAACCAGCCCTGTGCACATATTTATTTTCGTAATACGAGGTAAAACCTTCGGCCACCCAGAGATTGGTGGTATAATTCTCGTTATCATAATCGAATGGACCTAATGCTACCGGGCGCAGGCGTTTCACATTCCAAAGGTGATGATACTCATGCGCCACCAAACTTAAAAAGCCTTTGTACCCCTCAGCAGTATTATAAGCATTTCTGCTTGCCCCTAAGGTAGTAGAGTTTAAATGCTCCAGACCTCCACCGCCTTTCAAAAAGTTATGTACAATAAAAAGGTAATATTTATTTGGGTTTTCGCCATAAACTGCAGTTTCCTGTTCTACAATTTTAGCCATATCTACCTTAAGTTTTTCCTTATCGTAATTGCCACCACCGTACATGGCTACCTCATGGCGAACACCAGAAGCCATAAATTCGAAAATATCCTGATTACCTACTTCAATAGGGCTATCGTAAAGAATATCAAAGTCGGTCGCTTTATAAGTAAATTGTCCACCAGCAACAGGCGTTAAACCAGTAGACACTTTACTCCAGCTGTTAAAAGGAATGATTTTTACCGTACTTGGCGATTTGATCAAACCATCAGGGTGCATAAAAATCCCTGTTGGGGATAAAAAGGCATGTGACTCATCGATAAAAGGTGTACGTACCGAAATCTCAAATGCATAAACACGGTAATTGATCTGAATATTTGCCGCTTTTGCCGAGAAAATCCGCCAGGTATTTTTCCTTACCTTTTCTACTTTAACGGTTTTTCCTCCAGCGGTAGCTTTAAATTCTTCAACACTCTTTTCGAACTCACGTACCAGATAAGAACCTGGTGTCCAAACTGGCATTTTTACATCAACGTAATCTTTTGCCAATCCAGCAATATTCATCTGAACTTCAGCATAGTGTGCCTGTGGTTCTTTAAAGGAAACCTCAAAGCCTATCTTTACTTGCGCCTTCGCTGCCATAATACACGTTAGTAATAAAACTAAACTAAAAATTGATTTTTTATTAAACATATTCACTTGTTTTGCTGCAAATTTATATTTATTGATGAGGTTTTAGAACATAATAGCTAAATGTGGTGTAAAATAGTTGTTTCGCTTTGCCTTGCACAAGGCGTTGGCGATTTAAAGAAAATAAGATAAACTTTGGCACTTAAGGTGCATCAAACCCCAATTTACTGATTATTTCATAGCGAAAGGCTTATTATTTTATCCTCAGACTTCGAACTTCCGGCTCCCGACTCCGGACTAAAATCGGTAACATCCTTAATACAACAAATTTAGGACTAAACTATTTGAATATTTTTGCGCTCTAATTCTGGAACATTAATCTTATTTTTAATGTTCGGAATACGCACGACACAAATATAAACATGAAGAAAAGGTATATTATCTATGCTGTTTTAGCGGTGGGCTTGGCCTATCTGGTATATTACAGAATTAACGCAAACAAAAAGCTGGAAGGAAAAGGCGGGGCATCTGCAGGCGCGGGAAAAGGTAAAGCAGGCGCTAAAGATGGAAAATCGGCGCCACTGGTGGTAGATGGCGTTGTAGTAAAAGCAACATCATTCGATAACGATTTAGAGGTTACCGGCGCTATCGATGCCAACGAATCTGTTGTATTGAAGAGCGAAGTATCTGGCCTGGTTACCGGGATCTTTTTTCAGGAAGGCACAACCGTATCAAAAGGAAGCGTACTGGTAAAAGTAAACGACCGGGATATACAGGCACAACTACAAGATGCATTGACTAAACAAAAACTTTCGGGCACAAATGAAAACCGGGCAAAACAGCTTTTAGCGAAAGGTGCAATCAGTCAGGAAGAATACGATACTTCTTTAGCCGATCTAAAATCATTACAGGCACAAGCCCAACTCATCAGGGCGCAATTGGCCAAAACGACTATCCGTGCACCTTTTACTGGTAGAGTGGGTTTACGCAGCATTTCTGCAGGTACTTATTTAACACCAGCAACAGTAATTGCCAATCTGGTAAGCACCAACCCGGTTAAAATTACTTTCTCGGTTCCTGAGAAATATGCCGGGCAGATTAAACTGAATTCGGAAATTACCTTTACCACTGATGGTTCTGCTAAAGAAAATAAAGGAAAGGTGTATGCCATAGAACCTGGTATTAATGCGGCAACCAGAACATTACAGATCAGGGCCCTGGCACCCAATGCCGACAACCTACTATTACCGGGTTCGTTTGCTAAAATTAAACTGGCCTTAAATACCCTTCAAGATGCCATTCTTATTCCCAACGAAGCAGTAGTTCCTGTTTTAAAGGGTAAAATTGTGTATATCCAGAAAGATGGGAAAGCACAGGAAGTTAAAGTTGAGGCCGGAACCCGTACCGATGAAAACATCGTCATCACCTCAGGATTAAAAGTTGGCGATACGGTATTAACAACCGGATCGATGGCTTTAAAGAAAGATGCTCCTGTAAAAGTTCATCTGGTTAAACAATAGTGATGATGATCTCAACCGGGGATATAAAAAAAACAGCCCTTATTACGGCCGCAAATATGGTTTTTGGATTGGTTAGCTGCAAGCAAACTCCTAAAGAGCCAGCCGTGATGCGGGTGTATGTATCTTATGCTGAGGCAGATTCGGTTGCCATAAAATTGAAGGTTTTGGATCCTTTGCAAAAAGAAATTTCAAACATTAGTAATATCCATAAAATATCAGCGATAGCTCAAAATGGGTATGGCAATATTATAGTTGAATTTAATATGAATAAAAATATAGACAGTGCAACGGTAGACATACAGAACAGATTGCTTATCATGAACGCACAATTACCAAAAGAAGCTAAAGTATATAGTTTTAGGGTGAATAACGAGGATAAAAAAAATAAAAACAATCAATAATGAGTATCTCCACCACGAGTATAAAAAGGCCGGTTTTGGCTATTGTGATGAACTTATTGATTGTCCTTTTTGGGATAATCGGTTATACCTTTCTGGGGGTTAGAGAGTATCCATCTATTGATCCAACCGTAGTTTCGGTTAGGACTTCCTATCCGGGTGCGAATTCCGATATTATCGAATCGCAGATTACAGAACCTTTGGAGAAATCGATCAATTCGATTGACGGGATCCGGAATATCTCTTCATCCAGTAACCAGGGAACGAGTAACATCACTATCGAGTTTAACCTCGATAAAAACATTGAAGAAGCCGCCAATGATGTGCGCGATAAAGTATCGCAAGCCGCGCGTACCTTACCAAAAGATATCGACGGCTTACCGGTAGTAAGTAAGGCCGATGCCAACTCTGATCCGATTTTGTCGATGACGATCCAAAGTGATAAACGCAATACCTTAGAATTAAGTGATTTTGCCGAAAACGTAATTGCCGACCGTATCCAAACCATTCCGGGCGTAAGCAGTGTGCAGATTCAGGGACAGCGGAAATATGCGATGCGCATCTGGATGGACCCGAATAAACTAAGTGCTTATGGCTTAACTTCGCAGGATATCGTTACCGCTTTAGACAATGAAAACGTAGAGCTTCCCTCAGGTAAAATAACTGGGGCAACCACAGAGCTTACGGTTAAAACTTTAGGAAAACTGACCAACGAAAGCGAATTCAACAACCTGATCTTAAAAACAGACAGCAACCAGGTAATCAAATTAAAAGATGTTGGTTATGCCGTTTTAGGTCCGGAAAATGAGGAAACCATCTTACGCGAATCGGGCAAACCGATGGTGGCTATTGCCATTATTCCGCAGCCCGGTGCGAATTACCTTGATATCAGTAAAGAATTTTACAACCGTTTTGATAAATTAAAGGCTGATATCCCTCAGGATATTAAACTGAAGGTTGCTTTAGATAATACGCTCTTTATCAAACGTTCGGTTACCGAAGTAGCCGAAACCATTGGTTTATCTTTGGTTCTCGTAATTTTGATCATCTATCTGTTCTTTAGAGATTGGGCGATTGCATTCAGGCCTTTGATCGATATTCCGGTATCGCTGGTTTTCACTTTCTTCATTATGTATGCCTTTGGCTTTTCGATCAACGTACTGAGTTTACTGGCTATTGTATTGGCAACGGGTTTGGTGGTAGATGATGGTATTGTGGTTACCGAGAATATCTTTAAAAAAGTAGAAGAAGGTATGTCGCCAATTGAGGCTGCCATTAAAGGATCAAATGAAATCTTTTTTGCGGTAATCTCGATCTCCATTACCCTGGCAGCTGTATTTTTGCCCGTAATTTTCTTACAGGGTTTTGTTGGCCGCTTATTTAGAGAATTTGGGGTCGTAATTGGTGCAGCCGTATTGGTTTCGGCTTTTGTATCGCTAACCCTTACTCCAATGCTGAATGCCTACCTGATGAAAAAAGGCGGACATAAACCATCCAGATTTTACAATTGGACAGAACCTTATTTTGTGAAATTAAATGATGCTTACGAAGCAAATCTGAATAAATTTTTAGATAGAAGATGGCTTTCCATCCCGATTATTTTGGTGTGTATGGGCCTCATTTTCTTGTTCTGGAAGGTTTTACCAAAAGAAACAGCCCCTTATGATGATAGAAGTGCAATAAACATCAATGCAACCACGCCAGAAGGTGCATCATTTGCGTATACCGATCAGTTTATTATGAAACTGAACCAACTGGTGATTGATTCCGTGCCTGAAAAAAATGTAAACATTACCATTACTTCGCCAGGTTTTGGTGGATCGGGATCTGTAAACTCTGGTTTTGTACGGATGGGTTTAACCGATCCTGAAGATCGTGAGCGCTCGCAAAAAGATATTGCCGATATGCTGACCAGGGTGACAAAAAAATACACCGAAGGTAAAACCATTGTAAACCAGCAACCTACAATATCTGTTGGTCGCCGTGGTGGATTACCGATCAGCTATATCATCCAGGCACAAAATTTCGAGAAGTTAAGGGAGAAAATTCCTTTGTTTATGGATGCGGTTTCGAAAGACCCAACCTTTACCATATCTGATGTGAACCTGAAATTTAACAAACCCGAGATTAACTTAACCATCGATCGGGATAAAGCTAAAAACTTAGGTGTTTCCATCTCGGCCATTGCCCAAACACTTAATTTAGGTTTAAGTGGACAAAGGTTCTCCTACTTCTTCATGAATGGAAAACAGTACCAGGTGATTGGTCAGTTCGACCGTGGAGACAGAAAAGATCCTCTGGATCTGAGTTCGGTTTATGTACGTAACGACAAAGGTGAACTGGTTCAGCTCGATAACGTGGTTACGGCCAAAGAAGAAAGTAGTCCGCCGCAATTGTACAGGAACAACCGTTTTATCGCTGCCACTGTTTCGGCAGGTTTAGCACCGGGAAAAAGCATTGGCGAGGGTATCGACGCGATGGATGCCATTTCTAAAAAAGTTCTGGATGAAACCTTTTCTACCGATTTAAGCGGGGAATCGCGGGATTTTCAAGAAAGTTCTTCAAATACCTTCTTTGCCTTTGGTTTGGCACTTTTACTCGTTTATTTAATCCTTTCGGCACAGTTTGAAAGTTTTAAAGACCCGATCATTATCATATTAACCGTGCCAATGGCTGTTGCAGGTGCATTTTTATCGCTCTGGTTATGCGGACAAAGCTGGAATATCTTTAGTCAGATCGGTACCATTATGCTCATCGGTCTGGTAACCAAAAACGGTATTTTAATCGTGGAGTTTGCCAACCAGCTAAAAGAAAAAGGTATTCCGATCCCGGAAGCCATACGGGAAGCCGCTGTTTCGCGTTTGCGCCCCATTTTAATGACCAGTTTGGCCATTGCAATTGGTGCCTTACCTATTGCCCTTGCTCTGGGCGCCGCGGCAAAAAGCAGGATGAGTATGGGAACGGTAATCGTGGGCGGTACATTATTCTCATTGGTGTTAACCCTGTTTGTAATCCCTGCCATCTACTCCTACTGGGCTAAGCCATACAAACCAAATAAAGAATTAAAAGAAGCCCATCGTTTTGAACAAGAAGCTTTACATACAGAAGAATAAGATGAGCAAGAAATTAAAAATATTTATCCTGTTGTTAAGCTTATCCCTTTCGGGTTTTGCGCAGGGAAAACTGAGCCTGCAGGAGGCGATAACTGTTGCTTTACAGAATAATTACGATATCAAGATCAGTAAAAACCAGATCGATATCGCAAAAAACAATGCCAATATTGGTAATGCCGGCATGTTGCCTAACCTTACGGGAAGTTACACCAATAGCGGAAGTATCCAAAATACCACACAAACGCCAGCTACAGGTCCTGACCGGGTAATTACAGGTGCCAAAAGTACCAATAACAGTTATGGTGCCGATTTAAACTGGACCATTTTTGATGGCTTTAGCATGTTTGCCAATTACGACCGTTTAAAAGAACTGCAAAAGCAGGGTGAGCTAAATTCCCGTTTAACCATCCTGAATACCGTTGCCGACGTGATTACGGCTTATTATGATATCGTAAGACAGCAACAGCTTGTTATCGCAGCCGACAGTGCCATGGATGTATCGGTACTGCGTACCAATATTGCCAAAACAAAATTACAACTTGGCCGTGGTTCTAAACTGGATGTATTAACTGCGCAGGTGGATTACAATACGGATACTTCAAATTATCTGCAGACCAAAAATGCTTTGCAGGTAGCTAAAGTGCGCTTAAACCAATTAATGGTGAGAGACATTAGCACTGCATTTTCTGTAGACAATAGTATTGATGTAGATAAAGGCATCTTATTCTCTAAAATGGCCGAAATGGCTGAACAGCAAAACCCAAATGTACAGAATGCCTTTATTAATCAGCGGATTGCTTCATTAAACTTAAAATCTATACGAGGGGCAAGATATCCCTCCATTAGCTTAAATTCGGGCTATAGCCGGGCAAACAGCACCAGTCCAACGGGCTTTAACCAGAAGTTTGCCGCAAATGGCTTTACCTATGGCGTTACCGCAAGCATTAACCTGTTTAATGGTTTTTTACAGCGCCAACAAGAACGCAATGCGAAGATTGAGATCGACAATTCGACACTTACCTTAAACAAAACCAAGCTCGATGTCAATTCACAGCTGCTAACCGCATACCAAAATTACAGTACCTATCTGGATCTGATTAAATTAGAGCAAAGGAATGTAGACATCGCAAAAGAAAACCTCGATATTACTTTAGCCAAATACCGTTTGGGCAGCATTGCACCGTTAGAGTTAAGAGAAGCACAACGTAATGCAATTGATGCACAGAACCGTTTCATCGAAATGCAATATCAGGCTAAAATAGCGGAAACAACACTGAAAGAAATCAGTGGAAATATAAATTTATCTAATTAATTTTTATATTTAATCCCATGATACTTGTTGCAGATAGTGGCTCATCAAAAACCGATTGGATGGGCTATCATAATGGTGAAACCATTAAATTTAGCACCCCTGGAATAAACCCTTATTTCTTAAGTGAGCAAGAAATTACCAAGCTGATTGCTAAAAACGAATCCCTGGTACAACATGCAGATGAGGTAAAAGAAATCTATTTTTTTGGTGCGGGTTGTTCTTCGCCGGATAAACATGAAGTAGTTTCAAACGGCTTATCAGCGGTTTTTGAAAACGCCTTTATTTCTGTAGACCATGATCTTTTAGGATCGGTATACGCTACCTGTGGTAATGCCGAAGGTTTAAATTGCATTTTAGGTACAGGTTCGAATATCTGCTACTTCGATGGAAAGAAAATCCACGATGGTCATCATGGCTTAGGTTACGTACTCGGCGATGAAGGTTCTGGTACTTTCTTCGGTAAAAAAGTGCTGCTAAGTTACCTTTACAATAAAATGCCTGCAAATTTAGCAGCCGAATTCAAAACAACTTTTCCTGCTGATAAAGAACAGATTATTACCAATGTTTACCAAAAACCTTTTCCAAATATCTATTTAGCGGGTTTTAGTCGCTTTATGGCCAGCCATAAAGACCATCCATTTATTCAGGGTATTTTAAGAACCGGTTTCCAGGAATTTGTGGATACCAATGTTAAAGACTATCCCAAACATAAAGATGTTCCTTGCCATTTTGTTGGTTCTATAGCTTACTATTATCAAGAAACATTAATTTCAGTACTGATCGAAAATGGTATCGAGCCTGGAAAAATCTTACAAAAACCAATTGAAGATCTGTTCAATTTCATATTGCATAAAGAAGGTATTGTAAAACAGGCTAGTTAAATTGAGCATCTATTTTTCTGCAATTATAAATTTATTGTTAAAATATTCTTAAGATTGTAAACATAACCACACTAACTGTTGTTATATTTTTAATAGCATATAAATTGCTGGCATATATGAAGAGAATACTGGTAGTAGACGATGATATTGAGGTTTTAGAAACCATACAATTGATACTGGAAATCGGAGGCTTTAAAGTCTCGGCACTTAATGATGGTGAAGAAATTTTTAACAGGATCGAAAATTTCAACCCGGATTTAATCTTACTCGATATTTCTCTTGGTCATATTGATGGTCGCGTTTTATGTGAGCAGTTGAAATCGATAGAAAGCACTTCTAAAATTCCAATTTTATTGATTTCTGGTTTGTACGATCCAAAAGATTTTACCACCTTAAATTACGGTCAGGATGATTTCTTATCGAAGCCTTTCCAAATGGATGTATTGCTTAAAAAGATCACCAAAATTCTTTCACTAGAAGAAGACAAGCCAAGTTTTCATTTGAATTAACTTTTATCCAACCAAAAATATTAGCCAGGAAGACCATAAATTTTCCTGGCTTTTTTATTTTTATGTCCAATTTATCTGTATAACTCAAAATTAAACATAATGATACCAAGCGAAACGTGGTTAAAAACCTGGAACGAAAAACGGAATCTGTTGGCTTGCCCCAATAACCTTAACGATTATTTTGAAGAAACAGTTGTAGCGGGTAAAAAGATCGATCACCTCGAGCTGGGCAGTGTTTCTATCCCAACAGGTGATATTTTGGTTCGCGATCCATTGGTTTATATCCAAAAAGATGCTGAACCCTATTTAATAAAAGTACCTACAGGAGAATTTCCTGTAACAGCAGCTGTTGTGGTACCCGATGATGAAGATTGCGCACGTTACGCGGCCGTTAAAGTACAATTTACTGCTTACGACGCTATCAGGTTTGAAGAAGCGTTAATCGGAACCGAAGATCTGGTTGATTTTAACGAGGGCGAATTTTTCGGATTTAATGTTGACGCAGGTTTAGGTTGTGTTTTGGATAAGGAAACTTTGAAACATTTCTGTGCCTTTCAGGATAAATTTAATAAAGAAAATCCTGGTAAAAACTTATATGATGATTATTTCGCAGCATTTTTCGCCACCAATTACGCCGAAAACCCTACTTATCAACGCGAAGGCGGTGACTGGATCAATTGGAAAATACCTGGTACTGAATATCATATTCCGTTTTTTCAAAGCGGCTTTGGCGATGGTACCTACCCTGTTTATTATGGTTTTGATATTGATGGCAATATATGCTCGCTGATTATCCAGTTTATTGATATCGAACTCGCATATGGTGAAGAGGGATACATAACAGGAAGGGGATAATCGGTGATTTGGGCCGCAGACGAAAGGATCAAAATAGATCTGAAAAGAAATCCGATAGCTATTAGATCAGGATGACACATGAGGAGATTAAGATTTATTAAGGAGAAACGCTAAATACGATAGGCACACCCTTACGCTATAATCCGTCCACCCTTTTGCATCTCACATTTTCCATTATCCATCTTCTATCCTGCACTGTCATTTTGGCAAACAAATTCTTTTGGAACAGCCCTTGTTATGCAGGATATAGATTAAACAATTTATTTACATATGAGCATACAGGAAAAAGGAAATATCTCGATACATACCGAGAACATCTTCCCGATAATTAAGAAATTTTTATACTCTGATAACGAAATTTTTCTTCGTGAGTTGGTTTCTAACGCAGTAGATGCTGTTCAAAAAATTAAAAGACTAGGTTCATTAGGTCAGTTTAACGGAGAAGTTGGCCAGCCGTTGGTACAAGTTGCTGTTGATAAAGACGCAAAAACCATTACCATTAGCGATAACGGTTTGGGAATGACTGCCGAAGAGATCAAAAAATACATTAACCAGGTTGCATTTTCTGGCGCAAGTGAGTTTGTAGAAAAATTTAAAGATGCTAAAGATGCCAACGAAATCATCGGTAAGTTTGGCTTAGGTTTCTATTCAGCTTTTATGGTGGCTGATTTAGTAGAAATTCAAACTTTATCATACCAGGATGGTGCTGAGCCTGCACGTTGGGTTTGCGATGGCAGTACTGAATTTGAAATTACTGAGGGTACTAAAACCAGCCGTGGTACGGATATCATTCTTCATGTAAACAAAGATTCGGAAGAGTTTTTAGAAGAAAACAAACTTCAGGAAATCCTTGATAAATATGCTAAATTTTTACCTGTTCCAATTAAATTTGGTACCAAAACAGAATCTGTTGAAGATGGTGTTGATGAAGAAGGCAAGGCAAAATTCGTTGATGTAGCGGTTGATAACATTATCAACACCACCAATCCGATCTGGACAAAAGCTCCTGCAGATTTGTCAGACGAGGATTATTTGAGCTTTTACAGAGAATTATATCCATTTAGCGAAGAACCATTATTCTGGATCCATTTAAATGTTGATTATCCATTTAATTTAACGGGCGTATTGTATTTCCCTAAGTTGAAAAACGACTTCGAAATGCAACGCAACAAAATCAAATTATACTCCCGCCAGGTATTTATTACGGATGAAGTTAAAGATATTGTCCCAGAATTTTTAATGTTGTTACATGGTGTAATCGATTCTCCGGATATCCCATTAAACGTATCACGTAGTTTCTTACAAGCTGATAGCAACGTTAAAAAGATCAATAACTACATCACTAAAAAGGTTGCTGATAAATTAGGCGAATTATTTGCTAAAGACCGGAAAGCTTATGAAGATAAGTGGAAAGACATTGGTCTTTTTGTAAAATACGGCATGATCAGCGAAGAGAAGTTTTATGATAAAGCCAAAGATTTTGCTTTGGTTGGCAACACTAAAAATGAGCTTTTCACTCTACCAGAATACAAAGAGAAGGTATCTGCACTTCAAACCGACAAAAACGGCACAGTGGTTTATTTATACACCAACGATGCTGCTAAACAAGATGCTTTTATCCAGTCGGCCAATAAAAAAGATTACGATGTTTTAGTCCTGGATTCACCTATCGATAACCACTTTATTAATCAGCTGGAACAGAAACTAGAAAAAACATCAATTAAACGGGTTGATTCTAGCGTTGCAGATAAATTGATTGAAAAAGATGAGCAAAATGAGCACGTTTTAACGGAAGATCAGGTGAAGGAAGTAACTTCAATCTTCGAAAAGGCCATTACCAAACCTGGTATGCAGGTAGAAATTGTGGCTTTACACCCTGAAGAGTTACCTGTTACCATTACCATGGATGAGTTTATGCGCCGTATGAAGGATATGGCCGCAATGGGTGGCGGAATGGGCTTCTACGGACAAATGCCGGATAACTATAAGGTGGCCATTAACGGAAACCACAAGTTAATCAGTAAGATTTTAAAGTCTGATGAAGCTGAGCAAAGTACTTTAGCTAAACAGGCGGTAGATTTAGCGCTGTTGGCACAAGGCATGCTAACTGGTGCAGAATTAACAGCCTTTGTAAGCAGAAGCGTGGAGCTGATTTAATGAGGCAACCCTAATAATACAATAAAAGGGAGAAACCGATTTGGTTTCTCCCTTTTATTTTTAGATGCAGTTAGGGCATAAAAAAAGTTCCGATGTGATCGGAACCTTTAAGTTAATATTAATATTTTTTAGCTTACGATTGGTGTTTGCTTTTGATCTACATTAAAGTAATCTTTATGGTCTTCGATCATTTTAGCAATAGTTGCTGCTTTGGTATCGGTTAGTTTGAATTCGAACAAAGGCTCTTGATTTTTCTTCGATCTCACCATTTTCTCTGTATAGAAACGGTATACCAAGCCATTTGTTAATAAGCCATATTTCGCTTTTGTTTTGCGGAAATATTTAGATAAACGCGAATCATGGATATCTAAATTCTCGTTATGGTGTTTACATTCAACCAAAATTGTTGGCTCACCATCTTTCATAATGGTATAATCCACTTTTTTACTTTTTTTAACCCCAAAGTCTAACACTGCTTCAGACTGAACCTCAGACGGGTCGAATCCTAAGATTTGGATAAAAGGCATTACCAACGCATTCCTTGTCAGATCTTCAGATTGTACCTGTGGAAGCATTTTCTTGATTCTTACGGCAAATTGCCCAATTTCATCTTTTAATTCCATGTTATTATCTTTTATAGGTGGTTAGTTTTTTAAATTGTATTGATTGAATACCGAATTTGCTGTAGTGATAATTTGATCTAAACTTTGTTTATCAAAAAAGTTTCTGTTCAACATGTCAACCATGTAGGTTAATTTGTTGATATCAGTTGCTTTCATGGTAAATTGGAAGCTTTTCAAACCATCTTTAATCGCTTGTTGAACAAAATTGCGGACAACCAGGAAAGACTTTCTGAATGCATAATCGCTATCAAGTTTTCCTTTTACAAGACTAGGTACATCAAGATTGCTATATTCATTCTGCATTCTCTGATACATATCTGCGTTGATTCCCTGACTTTTAAGAATCCCCTTGTAGTAGATTTTATTAAGTAAGTATTCGTATTCGTTGTGTTTCATTTGGCGATAGATAGATGTAGGGGATTATTTCTTTTTGTTTTTCGGTATTTTTTAATTCTTCTTTAAGTTTTAATAAAATCTAAAACCCAGTGTTGTATGGCCTGTTTTTATTTTCTTATCCACAGGCTACACAATAATGGGCAGGTAGATGTTTATTTGTTTTTGGCAAACAGTTTAAAGATTACAAAAAGAAGTTTGTTGGGTAAGTTTTTTACATCAACCCCGTAGAATATTACACGAAACCTATAGTTTTTTTAGACGAAACCGAATTGAGTTTTTTTTTAGCCCATTTGCTAAATCAATTCATTTTTATTTAACTTGCATTCAAATCAAATAAAACAAACATATTTAATAAACATGAATCTAAAATGCGTTGTTATAGACGACGAGCAACACGCAATTGAGGTATTAACGGACCACATTGCAGAAATGCCGGGACTAACAATTTTTAAGACCTTTACCAGTCCTGTGCAAGCACTTACTGAAATAAGCACCGATGATGAGATAGATTTATTGTTTATGGATATTGACATGCCCGGCATCAATGGCTTAGAGCTTGCGAAAAATATTAGGGAAAAAGCAAAATATCTAATATTCACTACTGCTCATCCAGATTATGCCCTGCAAGCATTTGACGTACAATCGGATCAATACTTACTTAAGCCTATATCTTTCGCAAAATTCGCGCTGGGTATCGACAGGATTTTAAAAAAAGAAGCCAATAACGTTAAGGCTACTTATAAAGAACCCGATCAGGTGGCAGCCCTCTATATTAAGGGTGATCACAAATATGCTTTTTCTAACATTGCCATTGACGAAATACTTTACATTAAGGCCTTGCAAAATTATATACAGATCATCACCAAATCTGAAACGCATACCACTTACCTTACACTTAAGGAAATTGAAAAAGCCTTAGAAACTCACCCCTTTATCCGCGTCAACAAATCTAATATTGTTGCTAAGTCGGCTATCAAAAAGGTAGATGGAAATATTATCCGTCTGGTAAATAATGAAATGATCCAAATTGGCGAAGGTTATAAAGAAACTTTCTTCACTTATGTACAGAACAGTTTATTAAAATCCAACAGAAATCAATAGTATATTAAAATACAATATTACTTACTGTTGCATTGGTGATAATAGTTTGACCCTGATCAGTTGGAACGGTAGAAAAATTGTTTTGGTCTTTAATGTTTTTATAAACGAAAACAGTTTTTTTAACAAGTTTGGTAGTATGCTGAGCTTTCATGATAATGTGTTTTATGTGTGATTATTTATTGTTGTTATTAATTTCTGTAAAGGTGCAACTCAAAATACAACGCCACTATTTTTTTACACAAACCCCCTATTTCAGGAGACAAAAACCCTATTTTAATAGTTAAAAAGTAATAAAATGATCTTTTTCAACCTCAAAAAATTCTTTCAAAAATATAAACTTCATTTTTTTATCTGGGGAATCTACATCATTTATGACATATTTATTCTAGGTCTATTCCAAAAATCTTTTCTGCAACCAGGCGTTTATATCATCATTTACTTTAGCAATATTTCTGTTTTTTATGGTTATTCTTTTTTTATAAATAAGATATTAAATAAAAGAAAGGATTCTTTAAAAGTAATAAAGATTTCGTTACTGATATTACTGGCCGGATTATCATATATTTCTATAACCTTTCTATTGAGCGCATTATTTAGGAAAATTGGATTAATTGTAGGATCGACACCATTAACACTGAGCAAGGCTTTTGTTTTAAGCTGTGTTTACCGCTGCTTATTATATGTTGGTTATGCAACTGGGTATGTTTACATTATTAAATCCTTTCGTGATCAAAAAAGGGTTGAAGCCCTGGAACGGCAGAACCTGGTTACCCAAATAGAAAAGCAAGCTTTAGAAAACGATTTGGTTCAATCACAGAACAATTACCTCCGCAGCCAGATCAATCCGCATTTTCTATTTAACACGTTAAACTTTATATATAATGATGCCCGCAAAAAGGCGCCAATGGCTGCAGATGCGATTATGAACCTGGCCGAAATGATGCGTTACGCTTTAAAACGGCCCGAAGCATCTGAAATGGTTCCATTGAGTGAAGAAATTGAGCAAATTGAACATCTAATTAACCTTCATAAACTCAGAACAGCCAATACAATTAATCTGGAACTTGAAGTAACGGGAGACTTATTCGGATTAAGGTTTCCACCACTTATCTTGTTAACACTGGTAGAAAACATATTTAAGCACGGAAATGTTTCGCACTCTACCCAACAAGCACTCATTAAAATCGTTTATGAAAATGATCACCTGGATATCACAACCATAAACATGATCAATGATAATAAAGGCAAACAGACGGAAAGCCACCATGTAGGGATAGAAAATATAAGCAAACGCCTGAACAATTTCTATGGTAACGATTATATATTCAAATATTATAAAGACGCGCTGAACAGGTACATTACTGAGATCTCTGTAGATATTGTTAACCCGATGGCGAGATTAAACCGCTAAACATTCATTGCATTTTTACGCTGAATATCTTTTACCAAAAAATAATACATCACCATTTCGTGGGTGCGTTGATCTTTATTGAAAAGCCTGTTTACATGCATGTGCATTAAATCGCCAAATAATTTAATCAGTTTTTCTGGTTTCACCAGTTTAAGGTTATAAACAAACGAAGTATAGAATATTTCAAATTTTTGCTGCTGTGCTTCTGTCAATACGTGAACATCTGCCTTTCTGAATGCTTGATAATGGCTATTTAACTGCTTAAAATCTGCGGCATCCATCCGGTGTTCCTGATTAAAGGAATCTGAGAACAATCTGATCATTTTACTTGCTGCCTGTTGATCCAAAACCCTGGATTCAACAATTTTCGACACCAGTGCTGAACAGATCCGGTATTTATCAAAATGATCAGGCTGTGTTTCAAAAAGCGATAGTACAAATTCGCTGTCAACCGTAAAATGTTGTTCAACACTTTCAATCATCTCGCTGCCATAACGTTCCAGCTCCCGCTTATAGATTTTGATCTGCACATCAGATACCAGACCCGGATTTAAGAACAAAGCCAAATCATCCATCAGGCTTGAAGTTAACCTTTGTGCGTTAAGCTTATCGTGCAACAACACTCTAAACCGAATGTGGTTACCGTTTTCATTGTAACGGATAAAAAACCATTTTTTGATATCGGCTGAATGGTCTGTTAAAAATGGATGGATTACCTCTGCCAAAATCTGATCAGACCTTTGTTGATGACAATAAATTTCGAAATAGAGCCATTCTTTACCTGGTGGAAAATATCGGGTTACATCAGCCTGCTCTAAAAGTGGATTTAGTCCGGCGTAAATCTGTTCTTGATGACCAATACTTAAAATAAACTGGGCAAGATAAGGTTTCGATCCTTCATCTACTACAATATTATTTTGCGGCAGGTTAAATTCTTCAATGTAAATACTGGTCTGCTTCTGCATATATTGAAGAAAAGCATTGATATCACCATCATCATGCAGTGCAAAACATAAGGTTTGATCGGATAAACCGGCTTTGAAATAATTACTTACTCCTATACTTTGAAGATGGGCACGGCAAAGTTCTATAGATAAATACTTTTGATCTGCTCCTAATAAATCTTCTTTTTTAACTTTCCATTTGCTACAGTTTAAAACAATATTTTGATACTGTAAGCGCGGATAATAATCTAAATCAGGGAAAAGGTTCTCGAGCGATAAAGACAGACCGGTAAGCAGCCCCTGATGCTGTAAATCGCACAGCAATCTAAATACAGATAAATCTGAACGGGAATAATTATAAGCTGAAGCCATTCGAGGCACCAGACGTTTGTTTAAGGATTTAGAGCGGAGCATCACTTCAGTTCCAATGATGGAAATCTGAATATCATTTAAAGCAAGTGGTGTTGTTGAGGTATCAAAATTTAAGATCGATAATTGGTGACCGTAAATTAATTTCCGCCTGTTTACATTATCTACATTGGTTTCGACCATATAGGCTACATCGAAAAACAGCACATCAGGATTTGACAGTTGTTCTACATCAGCAATATTTTTGGCATAAGTTTCTACTGCCTGGTTTGCCATGGTAAACCGGCCAGTTAACGCATTCGAAGTGGCGCCTCCTATCTGCTCTGCAAAGATCAGATCATCATGAACAGCCATCACCATGCTGATCGAATTGGGCAGAGACAATGGTTTTTCATTGGGCTTTAAAGAAAGTTTATTCAATAAAACGGGTTTACCTTTTTCAAAACCTTGTGCAAACAGTAGGGTTTTAAGGGCAGATTTAATACTTTCTGACTCTGCATTAGGCTTGGTTATTTTATTGTTTAATTTGGCAATAAAATCATCATTTTGGTTGGCCTGCTCCAGCTCATCATAGCCCACCCCCATTTCAGGATCGAGTGCCAGCAGTAAGGGTACCTCTTGCTCTTCGAACTTCTTTTTAAATCTGGCTATGAACTTACTTAAGGCTTCGCGATCATTCGCGGGCAAAATACCCTGTAGTGTTTTAATCAATCCCGGAACGGCCTGAAGTAACCTTTCATCAATATTTCCTGACAGAACTGTTCTTTGTGCAATCAGGTATTTTGGTAATTCTTCGGTAGCGGTAAGCCCCAATCGCTCGAAATAGTCTTTTCCGATAATATTGGGATCGTAATCGGTGAACAGGAGCTGCAGATCGTGCATATCCTGAAGCAGACCAAAAAGATTATCAATTTCATCATCTTTTAAGTTTAATTCTTTAATCAGATCGATTGCATGTACCGGTTTTAAACAGGCGGTTAATATCTGTATCACAAAATCATCGTGATCGAGTTCTGCGAGTTCGAAAACGCCATCTGCACAAGCAATGTAACGGATACTGTTCGGTGTTAAATAATAACTGCTGTTGCTAAACAACAGGCAGTTCTGCCGTAACGGACCAGCCAATGGGAATTGAATAGTATTCTTGTACGGCCAATCGATCAGTTCGCATATTTTTTGATCCTTTTCGATTACAATTTTGCTGTCAGACAGTTTTATCGCATCATTTAACAAACTAAAACCGGCAAACGTACCATAAGGTGTGGAACGGAATTTCGCCCGGTTAAAATATTTCCAGATGGTAAAATAAACTTTGGGCGGAAGATCGGTTAATTCGCTTGCATTTACTTCTTTTATGGTTTCATAAAAGGCAGCCGAAGCTATTGAAATAGCTGCTTTCAATTCCTCCCAGCAATCTGCCAGTTCAGATTGATATGAAAATTTAGGTGTTCTAAAAATTACAGTTGGTTGGATATTAAGCTTCATTGCGTTTAAATGATCTGCGAAAATTACAAAGATTAATTTAAAAACAGATGATCAGTTTTCAGTGGGCATTTTTAAGTTTTGAGTTAATTGCAAAGTGTGAACTCCACGGCACAACAGATCGGGACTATAATTCCCGACCAGCGCATAATACTTATAAAAACAAAAAGCCATCTTCCTGAAGAGAAAGATGGCTTACCGGGATGTTAATCGTATTTTATTTTTTGGTCACTTTAAATTCTGTTCTTCTGTTTTTTGCTCTTCCCGCAGGATTATCCTTTTTCTTGCGTTTAACTATAATTTCGTTTGGCGCAATCGGCATTGATTCTCCATAACCTTTCGAAGTCATTCTGGCAGCAGCAATGCCTTTACTCTCTAAATAATCAGTACAAGATTTTGCTCTTCTATTTGATAGATCCAGGTTATACTCATCAGTTCCAATGTTATCGGTATGAGACCCTAACTCGATTTCCATTTCAGGGTTATCTTCCATAATCGGGATCAGGAAGTCTAACACTTTTTTAGAAGGTTCGGTTAATTCGGCACTGTTAAATTCGTAATACACATTCTCTAATGCCATTGGGATACCGATTTTGAAAGGACTTAAACAGTAATCCTTATAAACTAAAGTATCTGCTTTTGCCAGTTCTTCGTAAGCATAGTTTTTGGTTACGGCAAAGTAGTTATCTTTTGCGAAAAGCAATTTGATCGGCCTTTTCGAATCTACTTTAAACTTATATACACCATCGGTACCGGTTGTAACTTTTTGTGTGCCTTCCGCATTGCTCAGGGTTACGTTGGCACCCGCCAAAGGCAATTTGGTTTTACAATCAGTTAAAATGCCCGCGATTGACAGGTATTCTTTTTTTAGTTCAAATATTTCTAAACAGCATGACGATTCGCGATCAGAACTAATGTACCCTTTCGTCCCTTTATCATCAGTTGCAGTGAAGTAAAGATCATCTTTTGATGAGTTGAATGGATAGCCTGCGTTTTTTGGAGTTGTCCAATTTACAAGATCACCTTCTGATTCAAAGAAATCAAGACCACCAAAACCCGTTCTGCCATCGGTACTGAACAAAAGCTTTTTGGTTAATGAGTTATAATAAGGTGCGCGCTCATCATCTGCGGTATTAATGCCTGGACCAAAATTTACTGCCGGCCCCAGAGATCCATCTTCACGAACGGTACAGTACCAAAGATCATATTTACCATAGCCACCGCTTCTATCAGAAGAGAAAAGAAGGAACTTACCATCACCGGTAACAAAAGGTTGTGATGAATTAAAATCTTTACTGTTTACCTGTAAACCTACCGGTTGTGGATCAGCCCATTTATCGCCAGTTTTTTTCGAGCTATAAATCGCATATTTTTCTTTGTCTTTCCAGGCCGTAAAATATACGGTATTGCCATCTGGCGTAAAAGCAGCTGCAGCAATTTCAGTGTTTTTAGCGAAGCTGATATCAATTTTTTTCACCGCAATATCAGCTGAAGTTAATTCACCTTTAGTGGCATAAATGCTGTTGATAAATGGATTGGTTTTGGTTGACACCTGAATTTCTCCGGCATCTGTTTTAACCATGTCTTTTTTACTACCCACTGCAACCGGACGTGATGAGGTAAAATATAACTCATTGTTGATTTTAACAGCTGCATAGTTAGATCCTAAACCATTCACATTGCCAGGTACTTTTTTAACCTGAACCATACGTGGGAAGCGCATTTCTTCGATTGCAAACTTACACGATTCGATTTCCTTCTGTGCATCTTTAGCCAAAGCATCGCCCGGGTTTCTTTGGATGAACTGTTGAAAAGCATCGATTGCCAGGCTAAATTTCTTATTTGCCCTTAAGCTTTCTGCATAATAGAATAACGCCTTTTTAAAACGTGTATTGGTAAAGGTTATCGCTATCGCATAATATTTTTCAGCCTCATTAAATTCTCTATATAACCTGCTAGATTCTGCAAGGTTATAAATCGATCCTTCATAATCTTCTGCTATTTTATCTTCTTTCGCTGATTTTCTTTCCTTACCGTAGGGTAAAATGGCCTGGGTGCTATCGCCAGTAATTTTTAAGGCTTTCTTATAAAAAGTAGATGCAGCATAATAGTCCTTATTTTCGAAATAAGTATCTGCAACCTTTTTATAATTTACCACAAACTGTGCGTTTGCAAAACCGCCAAATGCCACTAACAAAAAGAGTAATATTTTTTTCATTTGAATAATTATAAGCGTGGACAAAAGAAGTTTGGACCAATAATACCATTACGGCCAATTAAGGATATAGAAAGCTCTAAACCGCCGTTACTATTTGATGCACGGTTGAAAGCGGAGGTATTTACATCATAACTCAACCCGAAAACCATGTTTTTTAACTGTAGGCCAACAAAAGCAATTGCAGCATCTTTATTACGGTAGTTGCCACCAAATAAAATGTTTGCCGATGGATTAACATTAAGTTGCGCATAAGCACCTAACGAAACTTCATTTGTGTTGCCCTGGTACATAAACAATGCATTGGGTACAATATCCAACGACTCTGAAGCTTTGATTCGTGCACCACCATGTGCGGTAAAACGAATCGGAATACGTGAGTTTGATCCGGAGAAACGATCCATAGGACGGGTTAAGTGTGCTGCACTTGCGCCTAAGAAAACGTTTACATTCTTGTTTGGGTTACCATCAAAATACATGATACCTGCATTTACATCCGGAACCAGTGAAGATTGAGATGAAAGTGTTTCACCGCTCATCATTCCGCCATCATAACCCGTAATTGGATTAAACTGGTTACCAAACCTGGCCTGGGAGAAATCAAAACTGCGGTTAATTACACCGGCCTGTAAACCAAAGCTCACCATCTGCAAACCTTCGGCACCAAATCTTAAACGGTACGAGCCCGATACCAGGGCCGACAGGTAGTTAAAATCTAACTCCCCTGCCCTTTGGTTTAATATGGTTGCACCAAAAGCGAAGTTCTTTTTCGGGGCAAGATCGAAAGATGCACCGCCCGTTAAGAAAGAACTGTTAAGTGCGCTCCATTGTTGTTTAAAGTTTACAGTTGCACGGTAATCGCCGTCTATTACACCTGTTAAAGCTGGATTAAGGTATAACGGGTTTGCATAATATTGTGAAAAATGCGGATCAGTTTGTGCAAAGGACTTAGCTGTACACAGCAGTAGTCCTAACACTGCAACATATATTTTTAAAGCCGATAGTATTTTCATGGTCTTTGATTTTATCTGTTTATTATTAATCCTCTTCTTATCTAATCAGCGTTACTGTACCTTTTCTCAATGATGTTGTTCCATTGGTGAATGTAATATCAACCATGTACACATAAACTCCGATCGGTTGATTTACACCTTTGAAAGTTCCATCCCATCCATTCGCTACGTTATCTGATTGGAATATCAATTGACCCCACTGTGTATAAATACTCATTTTGGCGCTTGATATGGTATTGCCATAGATTAAGAATGTATCATTTTTACCGTCGTTATTTGGTGTAAATGCATTCGGTATGTACACCTGATCTCCGAATGGATTAGCTGCTTTACCGGTTGCTGAACCGTTTGCACTGGTTTGGCAATCAATCTGACCTTTAGCTCTTACAAGGATGCTTACACTTTGATCTGGTTTCAAGCCTGCAATCAAGTATGTTGTTCCTGTTGGTCCGCTTGTTGGGTTTACCCATGTTAAACCATTATCTAATGAAACTTCGTAAGCTGTAGCACCTGCAACCGCAGCCCATGCAAACGTTACACTGTTTGCCGTGGTGGTTTGTACTACAACCGCTGGTTTATCTAACACCGGAAGTACCGTTACCGTAACAGCTGTTCTTGTTGGACTTGCACAACCACCTACTGCTATCGCCTCTACGTAGTAGATTGTGGTAGCACTTAGGTTTGGCGTAGTGAAGGTTATACCCTCTGCCAATACTGGTCCGTTAGAGCTCGCCGCGTACCATCTGTAAATTATTCCGGTTACCGGATTGTTCACGGTTAATATGGTCGAGCTACCTGAGCAAAGTGTTCCGTTTGCTGCTGTTACCGATGCTGGTGCAACTGGTACTGGTAAGGCAATTACATTTACCGGCGTTCTAGATGATGAGATACAAGTTCCGTTTGCACCTTCCACATAGTAAGTGGTGTTTGCGTTAACTGCTGGAGTAGTAAAGTTCACCCCTGTTCCGGCTAATGTTCCACCTATTGCAGCTGTGTACCAGTTATATGTAACACCTGCCTGAGGGTTTGTAACGGTTAACACCGCTGGGCTTCCTGTACACGCACTAACCGATGTTGAAGCGACTGTTGGTACTGTTGGTTTTGCATTTACAGTAACCGTTACTTTAACACGGCCACCATTGTTGTTACAGCCTCCCGTTCCGATTGCTAAAATGTAGTAGTCTGTTGTTGCATTTAAGGCTGTTACATTGTATGTTGTACCAGTGAATAATAAATTACCACCAACAGCTGCATCGTACCATTCGTAAGTAACACCCGCTTGTGCATTGTTAACTGTAAGCGTAGCTCCATCACCAGCACATATCCCTCCGTTAGGTGCCGACACTACCGGATTGTCTGGTAATGCATTTACGGTAATGGCTACTGCCCTAGCTGTTGCTGCAGTGTTTTCACATTTATTGTCGCCTTTTACCGTTACATAATATGTGGCGCTGGCAGTTAATACAGGTGTGGTAAATACTGGGCCTGTAAATACAACAGTTGTTAAGGCTGCATTACTGTACCAGGTAAATATCGGATTAGTTACTGTTGTGCTTGTTGCAGCTAATGTTGCTGCAGTGCTTGCACAAACTGAAGTTGATCCATTTACGGTTATATCAGCTGCCACTGCTATTGGATTAACAGTAACTGTTACTGTTTTGGCATTCGCTGCAGTGTTTTCACATCTGTTTGCACCTTTAACGGTTACATAATAGGTAGTGGTAGTGGTTAATACCGGTGTTGTAAAGATTGGACCTGTAAATGCTACACTTGTTAATGAAGCATCATTATACCAGGTAAATACTGGGCTGGTAACCGTTGTAGAACTTGCAGTGATTATTGCAGTTCCTGATCCGCAAACTCTAGCTGGGGTAGATAATGTAATATCAGCTGCTGTTGCGCCTGTATTTACATTAACGGTAACCACTTTTGCATTTGCCGCAGCGCTTTCGCATCTGTTATCGCCTTTTACTGTAAGGTAATATTTAGTTGTTGCGTTTAGTACCGGGGTTTTAAATGTTGCTCCGGTAAATACTGGCGTTGTTAAGGCCGCATCGCTATACCAGGTAAATACTGGATTGGTTACTGTTGTAGTACTGGCCACTAAACTCGCTGTCGATCCTGCACAAATGGTTGCATCTGTAGCAGTAACATCAGTTGCCGAAGCTACAGGATTAACGACAATGTTGATTGATTTAGCCGTAGCAGCACTGTTTTCGCACTTGTTATCACCTTTAACAGTTACATAATAAGTGGTATTGGCAGTTAATACAGGTGTGGTAAATACTGCACCTACAAAAGCTACATTGGTTAGTGTTGCATTGGTATACCAGGTAAATACCGGATTGGTTACGGTTGTACTGCTTGCAGTTAATACGGCTGCAGATCCTCCGCAAACACTTGTTGAACCATTCACAACGATATCACTAGCAATTGCTATAGGATTAACCTTAATAGTCACTTTAGCTGCATTTGCTACAGTGCTTTCGCATTTGTTGGCTCCTTTAATGGTTACATAATAAGTAGTGGTGCTGGTGAGTACCGGAGTGGTAAATATTGGTCCGGTAAAGGCAACACTCGTTAATGAAGCATCGTTGTACCAGGTAAATATTGGACTGGTTACTGTTGTTGAGCTTGCAGTAATTACCGCTGTACCCGATCCACATACCAAGGTAGGGGTTGATAAGGTAATATCGGCTAACACTGCACTCTGATTAACATTAACAGTTACCACTTTTGCGGTAATTCCTGAGTTTTCACATTTATTATCACCCTTAACCGTAACATAGTATTTAGTGGTTGCAGTTAATACCGGGGTAACAAATGATGTACCTACGTATGCTACCGAAGTTAAAGCAGCATCCTTGTACCAGGTAAATGTTGGGTTGGTTACTGTTGTTGTACTTGCCACTAATGTAGTTCCAGATCCTGCGCAGATTGTAGCATCAGCAGCTTTAATATCGGCAGCTGTAGAAACAGGCTTAACAGTAATGGTGATTACTCTGGCAGTACCAGGTGCATTCTCACATTTATTATCGCCTTTAACCGTTACATAGTAAGTAGTGGTGCTTGTTAATGCTGGCGTAGTATAGGTTGCGCCGATGAAACTTACATTGGTTAAGGCTGCATCACTATACCAGGTAAATACTGGGTTGGTTACTGTTGCAGATGTTGCAGTTAATACCGCCGATGATCCTGCGCAAGCTGTTGTGCTTCCGCTGAGGATAATATCAGTACTAACGGCCAAAGGATTAACCGTTACGGTTACCACTTTTGCAGCTGCCGCAGTGTTTTCACATTTATTAGCACCTTTAACCGTTACGTAATAAGAAGTAGTGGCCGTTAATCCAGTTACTGTAAACGTTGGACCAGTAAATACCACAGTGGTTAACGATGCATCGCTATACCAGGTAAATACCGGTTGAGTTACTGTTGTGCTAGATGCCATTAACATTACAGTAGAACCTGCACAGATTTTAGCGTTGCTCACTGCAATATCTGCAGATGTAGCAAACTCTTTAACTGTTACGGTAACAACCTTGGCATTTGCAGGTAAGTTCTCACATTTATTATCACCTCTTACTGTTACATAATAAGTAGTGGTTGCATTAAGTACAGGTGTGGTAAAGCTAGCACCAACATGAGCTACTGTTGTTAAAGCAGCATTGCTATACCAGGTAAATACCGGATTAATTACAGTAGTAGTTGAAGCGGACAGGGCAGTGGTTGATCCTTTACAGATCGACGTAATACCGTTGGTGGCAATGTCAGCATCAGTAGCAATCGGATTAACCGTAATGGTAATCGGTTTAGCTGTAACTGTTGTATTCTCACATTTGTTATCGCCTTTAACCGTTACATAATAGGTAGTGGTTACAGTGAGTGTTGGCGTAATAAAGCTGGCACCGGTATGAGCTACTTTTGTTAAAGCAGCATCACTGTACCAGGTAAATACCGGATTGGTAACCGTTGTACTAGTTGCTGTTAACGTAACGGAAGAGCCACCGCAAATGGTACTGGTTCCGGCTAAGTTAATATCACTTGGGCCGGCAACAGGATTTACTGTTACAGTAACCTCTTTAGCGTTGCCCGCCGTGTTGGCACATTTATTTGTTCCGCTTACGGTAACATAGTATTTGGTAGTTACGGTAATTGCTGGCGTAGTAAATACTGCCCCAACAAAAGCAACCTGTGTTAAAGCAGCATCAGTATACCAGGTAAATACCGGACTGGTTACTGTTGTACTCGCCGCAGTAAGTACTGCTGTACCAGAAGCACATAATGAAGTTGTTCCGGTTACCGTTAAATCGGTAGCCAAAGCTGATGGATTAACCTTGATTGAAACTGCAGCACGCGTTGGATTTGAACAACCTGCTCCACTTACGGCTTCAACATAATAGGTATACGTTCCCGCTGCAAGTGACGCAGATGTGGTAAAGCTACTGTTGTTTGTTACCAGCATGTTTCCGCCAATAGCTGCATCGTACCAGTTATAGGTAATACCTGCAACTGCCTGTACACTTAAGGTAGCAGGTGTACCGATACAGGTTGTAGCCGGATTGGTGGTAGATGGAATAGGTGTTACCGCTGGAGGCAATACGGTTACCGTTACTTTAGTTCCCACAGTCTCACAACCATTAGCAGTTGCTGTTACCGAATAAGTATAAGTTCCGGCAGCTAAGGTTGGATCTGTTAAGAAAGTTGCTCCATCTTTTCCAGTTTGATAAGTTGCACCCCTATACCATTTGTACACTACACCTGGTTGTGGGTTCTGCACACTTAATGTTGCAGATGAACCTTGACAAGCACTCGCTGTAGCAGCTGTAACTGTTGGCGTAGTGATTACCCGCTGTGCATAATCTAAATTGACAGAAGTTAATGCACCAAGCAGACCTGAACTTAATCTCAGTTCTACACCATCAAATTTACTGGTAGGTACGAAAGTTAATATGGCCGATGTTCCACCAGTTAATAGTTTTAGGCTGATTAATGGGTTCGATACAGAAACTGCATCGTTGTTGCTGGTTGTACCCTGGAATGTAGTTACTGTTAAGTTTGGCAATACAGCTACCGAAAGCAATGTACCCGGAGTGGTAATTTTCACTCTTAAGGTATCACCTACATTTGATAATCCGGTAAAACCAACCTGATGATAAACAGATGCACCCAATAAACCAACCGGGATTACCAGGCTAGATCCTGTATTGATGTCATTATCAACCGCAAAGGATGGGTTGAAAACTCCTGCCAATACACCTATGCCTGTTACACCACTTGCAACTGTTGTTGTAGCCGCTCCACAAGGCGTAGCTATAGGGTTACCATTAGGAATTACAGTTACGGTTACCGTTGCTCTGCTTGTTGCAGTACAGCCACCAGGTACCGTAGCCTCCACATAGTAAGTAGTTGTTGCACTTAATTGTGGTGTTACATAAGTTTCACCTGTAAATACCGGAACTGTTCCGTTTGCAGTAGTGTACCAGTTAATGGTTGCACCTGCCGTACTCGATGTTGCTTTTAATACTGCAACAGCACCTTCACTAATGGTGATTGATGGTGGCGTAATTACCGGAACATCAATGGTTCCCAATATAATTTTAGCCTCAGTTCTGGTTGATGGACTACCACAACTGTTTACCGCCGCTACAAAATAACTTCTGCTTGCGGTAATTAATGGCGTTGTAAAGTTATCGCCAGTAAATAATACTGTCGTAGATGTTGCGGTGTCGTACCAGTTATAGGTTGTGCCTACAATTGGGTTTTTAACCTGAAAAGTAACAGATGTATTAGGACAGGTATTAACAGATGCTGAAAGTAGATCTGGTGTTACCGGCGCTGGGTTAGTGGTTACATTGACAACTGTTTTATAGCTTACACAACCCGTTGCAGAAACTGCTGCAACGTAGAATTTAGTGTCGCCTGTTAAAACTGGAGTTGTAAATATGATACCATCTTTACCTGTGATATATGTACCTGTAGCATCGTACCATTTGTAAGTTAAACTTGCCGATGGATTACTAACCTCAAGCTGTGCAGTTTGACCAACACAAGCCGTAACATTTGCTGATGTTACAGTAGGCGCTACCAAAATGCGTCGTGCGTAATTTAAATTGATTGATGTTAACGCACCTAATACACCTGAGTTTAACCTTACCTCTACTCCGTCGAAAACATTCGTTGGAACAAAAGTGATTAAAGCCTGGGTATTACCGCTTAACAACTGAATGTCGATTAAGTTATTATTTAAGAATTTCGAATCACCGTTACTGTTGGTTCCAACATAAGTAGTGATTGCAGCGTTTCCTAATAACGAAAGTGATAATAATTTTCCTGGTGATGATACCAAAACCCGTACTGTATCACCCACTTTAGATAGTGACCCAAAACCAACTCTCTGATAAACTGATGCACCAAGCGCTCCTACTGGCATTACCAGTGAAGATGCAGTTTGGGTATCGTTATCAATGGCCAATGCTGGGTTGAACACACCTGACAATAAAGCTACACCGTTAACACCGTTAACCTGTGTGGTTGCCGCCTCACATGGCACTGGGTTTGGACCACCGCCATTAACCGTAATGGTAACCTGGACGCGGGTTGCTGATGTACAGCCATTTGTAGAAACAGATGCTACATAATAAGTTGTGGTAGCCAATAACGGAGGTGTAACATAAGTAGCACCTACATAAACTGGTGTAGTTGAAGTATTAGAAGTATACCAGTTGAAAGTATTGGTTGCATCTGCAGAACTCGCAGTTAAAATAGCCGTCTGACCTGCACTAACTGTTGATGAACTTGCAGTTACTACTGGTAAAACCGGACGAGGGTTTACGGATACTGCTGCCGCAGCACGTGCAGTACTTGTACAGTTGCCCTGAGATGCCTCCACATAATAAGTAGTGGCGGCTGTTAATGCCGGGGTTGGGAATACCGCGCCAGTGAATACTAAGTTTCCACCTGTTGCAGCATCGTACCATTTATAAGTTACCGCAGCATCTGGATTAGCAACCGACAAAGTTGCTGACGATCCTTCACACACATTAGCAATTGTTGCCAATACCGGTGTTGGTAATGCTGGTGTAACTGTTACAGTTACCGGAACCCTTGTTGGGTTCGGACAACCTGCTTTGCTTACCTGAATATAATAAGTTTTGGTAGCTGTTAAAGCTGGCGTAGTAAATGTTTCGCCAGTGGCCAATTGAGTACCACCGGTTGCTGCATCGTACCAAGCTAATGTTGTACCCCCTTTTGCAGCTGCAGTTAAGGTTGCTGTGCTACCGGCGCAAATGGTTTGTGTACCTGCTGTTACTGTTGGACTTGGATAAATTACAGTTGCACCATACACATCTAAACTGGTTACAGCTGTAACCAATGCACCAAAGCTAACCTGTACCCTATCGTAAGCAGCGCCTGCCAATATGGTTGCAGTAAAACGGCTACCAGAAAGTAATTGAAGATTTAATAATGATGAATTTAACTGAACAGTTCTAACTACTGTAGTACCATTTAATATGTTAACAGTAACATTACCTAATGCAGTTAAATCTAATAAACCGCCTGGCAAAGCTAAATCTAAACGAAGACTATCTGTAGCTGTTCCAACTGTAGGGAAAATTAACTGTTGGTAACCTGATGCACCTACACCTACCGAAAGTGATATTCTGGTAAAGTTAGAAGGATCAGCATCAGTAGAATTTCCTGCGCCAGTGATACCGCATAATAAACAAATTCCGGTTATACCCGAGTTTTGCGAATTGGCAGCGTTACATGCCGTACCACCACCATTATTTAATACAGTAACGGTCACCGGAACGCGGGTTGCACTTTTACAACCATTCGCATTTGTTGTTTCTACATAATATGTTGTAGTAGCCGATAATACCGGGGTAACAAATGAAGTACCTGATCCTACCTGTGTTCCACCCGTAGCAGCATCGTACCATTGAATGGTATTGCCAGCATCAGCTGTAGCGAGTAAAGTAGTAGACTGACCAGCATTAATTATCTGGCTGTTCGTCGTTACTGTTGCTAAAGTTGCCGACGGGTTAACTGAAACGTTAACCGCAGTTCTCGAACTTACTGCAGTTCCAGATAACGCCTCTACATAAAATACGGTTGGAGCAGTTACAGCAGGTGTTACAAAAACACCAGTATTATTGGTTACCAATGGTGTACTTCCTGTAGAAGCATACCAGTTGTAAGTTACACCAGCCTGCAGATTGCTAACGCTTAATGTTGCTGGACTTCCGGCGCAAACTGTTGCTGCGGCAACTACTGGAGCGTTAACGGTTACAGTTAAGCTATATGCTGTAGTTGCTTTGTTGCCATTTGCATCTGTTGCAGTTAAAGAGATCGTAAAAGTTCCGCCTAAAGTAGGGGTTCCTGTAATTGCTCTTGTTGCAGTATTAAAACTCAGTCCCGGAGGAAGGTTCGTTGCTAAATAAGTATATGGAGCCGTTCCACCTGTTACCGCTGGTAAAGTTTGTGTTGGGTAAGGTGTACCTACAATACCGTTTGGTAAAGTTGCACCTGGTAATGACAATACACCTACTACTTTAAGGGCGTAGGTATTACTTGCAGTTCTGCCTTCACTATCCTTAGCAGTTACACTGATAGAATAATTTCCGGCTTGTGTAGGAGTGCCCGAAAGTGCTCTTGTTGCTGGGTTAAAAGTTAATCCACCTGGAACATTACTTGCTACATAAGTATAAGGACCAACACCACCAGTTGCTGATGGCAAAGTTTGTGTAGCGTAAACTGTTCCTTCTGTTCCATCAGGCAAAGTTGCTGCAGGTAACAATAAAGGATTAACCACCACTATTGTATAGTTATTGCTTGCTGTTTTTCCATCAGCATCAGTAACCGTTACAGGTACGGTGAAAGTTCCAGCTTGAGTAGGCGTTCCTGTAATTGTTCTTGTTGCCGGATTAAATGTTAATCCCGGAGGCAGACCAGTTGCAGCATAAGTATAAGGTGTTGTTCCACCTGTTGCAGATGGAATAGTTTGTGTTGGGTAAACAGTTCCTGTTGTTCCGTTCGCTAAGGTTGCCGCTGGTAAAACCAACGGATCAGTTACTTTAAGCGTGTAGTTGGCAGTAATGGTATTGCCATTGGCATCTGTTACTGTAACCGGAATAGTAAAGTTTCCGGTTTGAGTTGGCGTACCCGTAATTTCTCTTGTTGCAGGGTTAAAGGTTAATCCCGGAGGAAGAGCGGTAGCCGAATAAGTATATGGTCCTGTTCCGCCTGTTGCAGCTGGAATTCCGTTTGTAGTATAGGCAGTACCAGTTACACCGTTAGGCAACGCTCCCGGAGCCAAAGCCAATGCCGGTGTTACCGTTAAAGCAAAGGTTGCAGTAGTGCTACAGCCTTTTGTATCAGTTGCTACAACATCGAATGTCGGATTACCTGTTGCAGTTGGCGTTCCGCTTACCAATCCAGTTGGCGATAAAGTTAAACCTGCCGGTAAAGTACTGCCCGTAGCGAGTGTATACGTATAACCAGGAGTACCGCCAGTTGCTACCGGAAGTTGTTTGCTATAAGGAGATGTAAGTGTTGCATTGGTTAGAGCTGTACCTGCAAATACTATTGCCGGATTAACGGTGATCACCACCGGAACTCTTGTTGTATTTGAACAAGTTCCTTTACTTACCTGAACATAATAAGTTTTAGTAGCAGTTAAAGCTGGAGTAGTAAAGTTAGCACCTGTTCCAACCTGTGTTCCACCCGTTGGTGCGTCGAACCAAGCCAGAGTTGTACCACCGTTTGCAGTGGCATTTAATGTTGCAGTACTACCCGAACAGATTGATTGTGCACCTGCGATAAATGTTGGGTTAGGGTATACTACTGTTGCACCATAAATATCTAAGCTGGTTAAAGCAGAAACCAATGCACCAAAGCTCACCTGAACCCTATTGTATGCACCGCCTGCTAAAACAGTTGCTGTAAAACGGTTCCCGGATAAAAGGCGAAGATTTAACAATCCACCGTTTAGTTGTACCGTTTTTACAACTGTAGTACCATTTAACACGGTAACTGTTACATTATTTAAAAGACCAACATCAGCTAAACCGGTTGGTAAAGCTAAATCTAAGCGGATACTATCTGTAGCCACACCTGTTGATGGGAAAATCAATTGTTGGTAACCAGTTGCAGTAACACCTACAGCAAGAGAAATCCTGGTGAAATTGTTGGCATTAGCATCTGTTGAGTTACCTGCTCCAGTTATTCCACATAAAAGACAGATACCGTTTATACCTGTACTTTGACCGTTAGCCGCATTACAGGCTGTAACACCGCCACCATTAATTACGGTTACAGTTACCGGAACGCGTGTTGCACTTTTACATCCGTTGGTACTTGTAGTTTCTATATAGTAAATTTTGGTAGCAGTTAAAGCTGGGGTGGTAAATGATGTTCCTGTTCCAACTTGTGTTCCTGCTGTTGCAGCGTCAAACCAGGCGATGGTATTTCCTGCATCGGCAGTTGCAGTTAAAGTTGTGGTTTGTCCAGAGTTGATTACCTGATTATTCGTAGTAACAGTTGCTAAACTTGCAGGCGGGTTAACCGAAACCGTAACTGATGTTCGTGAACTGATTGCTGTTCCAGAAACGGCTTCAACATAGAATACAGTTGCCGAACTTACTGCTGGCGTTACAAAAGTACCATTGTTACCCGTTACTATTGGCGTACTTCCTGTTGATGCATACCAGTTATAAGTTACACCAGCTTGAAGATTGCTTACGGTTAAAGTAGCGGTACTTCCTGTACATACCGTAGCAGAGGCCACAACCGGAGCATTTACTGTTACCGTTATGGCATAAGTAGTAGTTGCTTTATTATTGTTACCATCTGTAGCTGTTACAGAAATATTAAAGGTACCACCTTGTGTTGGTGTTCCGCTAATTTCCCGCGTAGTTGGGTTAAACGATAATCCTGGAGGAAGATTCGTTGCAACATATGTATATGGAGATGTTCCACCTGTTACCGCTGGTAAAGTTTGTGGTAAGTATGAAGTACCAACAATTCCGTTAGGTAAAGTTTTCGTTGGTAAGGTTAGGGTTCCATTTACTTTAACCGGATAAGTATTACTTGCTGTTTTACCCTGGCTATCGGTAACGGTAACACCAATTGTATAATTACCTGCCTGGGTTGGCGTACCAGTAACCGCTCTTGTAGTTGTATTAAACGATAATCCTGCAGGAAGACCGGTTGCAACATAAGTATAAGGACCCACACCACCAGTAGCAGCTGGTAAAGTTTGCGTAGTATAAACCGTTCCCTCTGTGCCGTCTGGCAAAACTGCTGCCGGCAACAACAATGGGTTGTTTATTTTAATGGTATAATTGGTTGTTACCGTTTTTCCACCAGCATCCGTTACCGTAACAGGTACGGTATAAGTACCGGCCGTTGTTGGTGTACCAGAAATGGCTTTGGTTGACGGGTTAAAGGTTAAGCCCGGAGGAAGGCCGGTTGCCGAATATGTATAAGGCGTAGTTCCTCCTGTTGCACTTGGAATAATCTGTGTAGTATAAACTGTTCCTGTAGTACCATCGGCCAAAGTTGCTGTAGGTAACAATAAAGGATCAGTTATTTTTACAGTATAATTTGAAGTAATCGTATTACCGTTTGCATCAACAACAGTAACCGGTATAGTATATATTCCGGGTTGAGTTGGTGTTCCGGTAATTTCTCTTGTTGTTGGGTCAAAAGTTAAGCCTGGAGGAACGCCGGTTGCGGTATAGGTATACGGCCCTGTTCCACCGGTTGCTACTGGAATAGTCTGTGTTGGATAAACCGTTCCAGTTAAACCATCAGGCAACGCACCTGGCGTAAGCACCAATGAAGCCGTTACCGTTAAATTATAGTCTGCAGTTGCTTTACAGCCTTTGGCATCAGTTGCAACTACCGAAAAAGTATAAGCATTGGCTACAGTTGGTGTTCCTGTTATTGCACCGGTTGATGATAAAGTTAAACCAGCCGGCAATGTACTTCCTGCTGCTAAAGCATAAGTATAACCCGATGTTCCACCTTTAGCTGCATCTAATTGTTTAGAATAAGCAAAACCAGGTGTAGCATTGCTTAATGTTGCACCGTTAAAAATAATTTGTGGGTTAACTGTAATTACAACAGGAACCCTTACCGATTCTGTTGTACAGCCTGATCTTCTGGCAGAAACATAATAAGTTTTAGTAGCCGTTAATGCCGGTGTAGTATAGGTTCCATTATAGGCAACCGTTTGCAATGCTGTTCCGCCTTCAACTGCATCGTACCAGATCAATTCGTTGGTACTTGGAGTAGTGGCATTTAAAGCTACAGTACTGTTGTAACAGGCAGCAATTGCATTGCTTGCAGGCGAAGTAAAGGTTGGTCTCCCTGCCGAACGGGTTACACCATAAACATTAATGGTTTGCGTAAGGTTTACAGTAAGTAACGAACCGAGGGTTACCTTAACACGATCGAAAGGTACACCCGGAGAAAATGGTATGGTTGCGGCCTGTCCGCTGTTTAATAAGCCAAGTAAATCTAAATTTAACAGGCTTGATACCGAGGCGTTATAAACCTCTGTATTCCCGTTATAAGCAGTTACCGAAATATTTTGTAAAACACCAGCGGTTAATAATGCCGGACTAGAACTTAATCTCAGGTTAAAATCATCACCAGCATTTGATGGTGTTGTAAAATAAAAATTTTGGCTAATGGATGAAGCCACTCCAAGTACACCTAAACTTAACTTAGAAAAATTATTTGGATCTGTATCTATAGCCCTTTCACTATTGGTTACCCCTGAGCTGCCTAATTGCAAAGCATCGAGTGTAATACCAGTTCCTTCATAGCCTGTGGCAAATGCCTGGGCACAAGGATCCGTTCCGGAGGTATAAAAAGCCGAATATACTTTAGTACTGTTTGTTACACCAAGCAATACAGCGCTGGTTACATCTTTTACAAATACCCTATCATAAGCTTGTGTAGGTGTTATGGCTACATAAAAGAAACCATTTGCATCTTTTACTAAACGTAAATTTTCTGCGGAAAAAGCTGCTGTACTCGTTCCGCTTAGTATAGTCGTACTGCCGTTTCTGGCCCCAACCTGAAAAGAGTGGTTCCCCAGAATAACAGTACCGCCTACATTAGCAAGCAAGCCGCCTAAACTACCTCCCAGCAATCTATTCAGAATATCACCATCAAAATCCAATCGGATATATGAGGTTACCCCCGCCGAAACCGCTGCCGGATATTTCAACTCCAACTCGCCACTATAGCTACCAATACCAACAGCAATTCCGCCATACGAATTAACGGTAGCGAAAGTGTTATTGTCTAAAGTTGCATTGTTTGCGTTGTCGACTCTGCTTTGAGCAGACACGGTATTTGCAAAAACTTTAGTTTGCGCATACGATTTCGAGAAAAAGAGCGTTAATAGAATGATGACAGCAACACAAGTATTGCGGATTATCCCTGTTCGGGACGAGAAAGTATGAGTTTTCATCATGTCAGGCGTTATTTAGAAGACTTACTATGTGGGAATGCTACTGCTTGGTAAATGTTTTCAGGGGCATTATATAATTATGACAAATCTAAATCTAGATTAGCTTTCTATCCTATCCATTGCTATTCATTTTTATGCAATCCGTTTCATTCATTTTATTCATACGGAGCATTCTCAATGAATACATTTCTTCAATTGTGAAATTATGATGACATTAGCGCTAGTCATCCCATCTATCAATTCATGAATGCTAACGATCTCCTTATCGAACTCAGGAAATTTGTCCTTATAAAATCTGGTTTGAGAAATATCGACCCGGCCCATTGTAAGATTATTTCTGAGTATGTATTTCAAGAAACCAAAAATTACGTAAGTGAAACAACCATCAAGCGCTTCTTTGGCTTCGCGAACACTTTACATAAATTTTCTCTGTTCACATTAAATAGCTTATCTCAATATATAGGTTATAATGATTGGGATTCATTTTGTAAAGACAAGGAAAATCAAACCACCTCTGTTCAGAGCATTTGGCAGGATTTAAAATTAAAAGCACATGCCATTACCGAAGTATCGCTGATTGCGAATAAAAACAATTCCGGTGTTCCATTTAGTGCAACTGCCAACAGAAACTTTTTTTATCCCGATTTCGATTACTTTTTAAAAAACAATTATCAGTTTACTACCGTAAGTGCGCAACCGGGCCAGGGTAAATCGATATTGCTTGCACATATGGTGGAATACTTTTTCTTCTCAGAAAATGCCATATATAAAAATGATATTGTTTTATTGGTCAATTCTACCAGTATCAATACCATTCTACAAAATGGAAATAGCTTAAAAGATTGGTTTCTTAAAGAGTTTAAATTTGGCAGCCTTACCGAGTTGATCAGTTTTTTCAAAAAAAATCCCGAAAAACGCGAGGGCCGCTTTATTGTAATTGTTGATGGTATCGACGAACTTTTGGCCAGAAGCAATTATTTTAAAATATTTATAGATTTCCTGTACAGTATAGAAGAGAACAACTTTGTTAAACTCATTTTTGGCTTACGAACAAATAGTTGGATTAATCTTCAGCCGGCCATATATGGGTCTGCATCTTTAACTAAAGCCTGGTATACAGGTTTATTTTATGATGAAGATACCTTAAGTAATGTACCACTGTTAAATGTTGATGAGGTACTTTATACACTTAGTCACATTGAAAATAAAATTATCAATAGGATCGATGTAAGTCCTCCCCTATTGGCTCAATTCAAAACGCCATTCTGGCTTCAGGTTTATTTCAAGCTCAGAGATGAGAACCACCATCTTGAGCTGAATAATCCACTGTTGTGTTACGAATTGATCAGTTATTTCTTGGAAAAACGCGTATTCCTGGCAAAAAAGAGTACTGAAAAGATATTCTTACTCAAAAAAATAAGCGATTGTATTTCTGAAGGCAATAAGAAATTAAGGGTATCAAAAGAAAAGATACTCAGTTACATTAACTGCTACCCTGATGCTTATGAAGAACTCTTGCATTCGGGCATCATTATCGAAGAGAAAAGGCTAAGCACTACGATCCCAACAGAGATTGTGCGTTTTTTAAGCGACGATATTTATACTTATTTCTTATTTATACAGATCACCGATAAGTTTGAATATAAACCTGGTAAATCATTTTTCGAATATATTTTAGCAAGCTTTCCTGCACACAATGCCCGTAGAGACCACATCCTAAACTGGGCTATCCGGTTTTGCGTAAACCGGAATGAAATTGCAGCCCTGAAAAATATATTTAAACTTCCATTTACCAATAGCGAAAAAAACAGCGCTTTCGATTTTATCTGCCACGTTGCTAAATCCGAACTCGGCAAACCCAATTCTAACTTTAATAAGTTAAGTATAGACAACGATTTTATCGATATTATGGCTTCTGGCAGAACCATGAGCACCCTATACAAAGAAACCATCAAAACAATTTCTGAGAATGTACTCAATGAAGACATTCAGATTATGCTGCATGTGATCGAATGTAACGTACATCTTATCGATGTGGATAAAGTATCGTTGGCCAATACCATGCAGCTGCTAAAGCGAAATTACAAAAGGTTGAATGAGCTCTTTCCGATCAATCCATACGATTTAATTTTATTCTTTTATAATAACCTGATTAATAAACCCAACGAAAGCAAAAGCCTTGAGGATAAAATCATAAAGCTTTGCCAGGAAATAGATAGAAGTACGCCACAAAAGAATGATCAAATTACTTCAGAGGAAATCCTGTCCTACCGTTTGGTATTGATTACCCTGTTTTCGCAAAAAAGTTATGCAGAATGCCACCGTTTCATTATGGCAATCTTAAGTAAATATCCTAATATATTCTATGTAAGGCATTCCGTATTCTCGCCATTTTTATTGCTTCATTTAGGCCAAACCTATATTAAGCTCAACTATTTTAAAAAAGCACAGCGAATTATCCAGTTTGTAGATAAAATAATCAGTAGCGATTACACCTATTATACCAATTTTATCCTGGCAAGTTTTAGTAGTCTTAAAGCGAATTTTTATAATGCGACGAACAATTATGAACAAGCACTGGCAGAAACGAACATCGGACTTGAAATAACATTTAAGAATGATTTTAAAATGTTCCAAATTGCTTTTTTGTTAAGCAAGATAGATATCTTGAAGCATACAGAAGAATCAGAAGAAGTATCGAACGTCATTAAAGAGCTGCTTAATTTTTTAACCATACACAAACTCTCTATGCCTGATTATTCGAACCTCAGTGGAAGCGACTTTGAACATACATTTAAGATCTTAAAATCTTACCGCCGGCACCAGAACCTGTAAAAAAGCCCCGCAAATATTGCCGGGCTTTTACAAGAACAGGAAATCATTTACATTTCCCGGTTCTAAAGTACTTCTTCTGTTTGAAGCGCAAGGCCTGTACAAAACAATAAATTTCTTCCCGTTTTTCGCTTTTACGCTTTCCCGAAGGTTCGGAATACCTCTTTGCTGCAGGGTAACGCCTCAACCACGGCTAGGTGGCCACAGTAGCCTTTTATTTGAAAGGTTGCAGGGTGCACAAGCCCCTTTTCCTAAACCCGATTGGAGCGAACATACCGATCCTTCATCGGTATACAGCGTAAAGCGGGACTGATGGCCTCCAAGAACCATGCGCGTTCATTTTCGAACTAAAAACTACTTGTTGCATTTGAAGCGTAAAGCCTTGGCAAAAATTGAGTTTATTATTTTACACTTGGCATTGTTATTTTATTTGATCAGATTATAAAGTTCATCCAGTTTAGGTGACAGTACGATCTCGATCCTTCTGTTCTTACTTCTGCCATCAGCGTTTGCATTGGTACCAAGTGGCTGGAATTCGCCCTTACCTGTAGCAGTCATCCTCACACTTTCTACCTTTTCATTTTCGGTGAGATACCGTACCACTGATGTCGCCCTAAGCACACTCAAATCCCAGTTATCTTTAATCTGTCCTAAATTATTTATTTTCTGGTTATCAGTATGCCCTTCTACCGCGATGTTTATTTCGGGCTGCTGCTTAAGTACGTTGGCCAATTGTGTTAGGGCCTGTTTACCTTTTTCATCAATAATAATACTTCCTGATGGGAACAACAGTTTATCGGTTAATGAAACATAAACCTTACCATTTCTAATCTCTACGGTTAAGCCGCTTTTGGTAAAGCCCAGTAATGCCTGTTGAAGCTTTTCTTTAAGCGCATTTGTTGCTTCGTCACGTTTACGCAAAACTTCCTCCACCTCTTTTAAACGTTTCTCGCGGGCAGCCAAATCTCCGGATAGTTTGGTAATTTCTGATGATGAATTGTTTTTAAGCTTTTTATAGTTTGCGTCAATTTCATTGTAGTTGCTTTGCAGATCGCGAAGTTCTTCGGCCATTAATGTGGTATCTTTTTTTAACTTACTTACTTCTTTTTCCAGGTTTTCAATTTTTATTAAACCTTCGTTGAAGGCAGTGTAAAGCGAATCTTTAGTACCCAATAAAGCTTTATACTTTTTGGGCGATAGAATTACACAGGATGTTAGCGAAGAAATAAACAGGAGAATGGCAAATGCAAGAAAGGTATTTTTCATGTTCGTTTTAGTATCGAGAGTTTAGTAGCAAGTAGTTAGCAGCAAGACATTTTATTGTTTGCAAATTGATTATTGTTTATTATTGCTCAATGGCATTGCGTAAAAATGCAACTAATGGCTGTATTATTTTAAAAGAACTTATCAACTTATTAACGAGGTTTGGTTGTAAAAATTCTCTATCATCGATTTTCGTGGTGGCTTCGAAACTTTTCAGCTTTAAGAATTCGATATTCGGATCTGTCGGATAATATCCTTTAGGGGCATTTTTAAGCGCATTATCTAAGCCAAGTTTAAAGTTTTTTTTAAAGTCTTTACCGTTAATAATTTCCTTAAAATCGCCAATATTATAATCGATTTCCTGTCTGATGAGTTTTAAATGTGGCGCTTCCGGCATCCAGTACCCACCTGCAATAAAGCTTTTTCCAGGTTGGATATGGAGGTAATAACCCGGTTCGTTTCCACCTTTGCTTTTTGCGGAAAACCAGATGCCGAAGTTATTTTTATAAGGATCTTTATTTTTACTGAAACGCACATCACGGTAAATGCGCAACAGGCTCTTTTTAGGATCGGCTTCTGCCGAAAGCAATGGATCTATTTTGGCCAGCTCTGGGATAATTGTTGCTACAAGTGCCAGTACATCGGCCTTTGCATCTTCGTAAACTTGTTTATTGGCGGCAAACCATTCGCGGTTATTGTGCTCCGCTACATCTTTTATAAAATTGAGGGTCTCTTTTTTTAACATACAGCATTGGGTTAATTGGTTAATTGTTTAATCGCTGAATCTAACAATCAACCAGTTTATACGATTTAAACGATTAACCAATAATTACTTATCGTAATACGGCTTGTACTTGATATTAGGCGATAAAACATGAAGCAATATTATCCTCGAATATCGGTAATTAAAGGGATACAGGATAAAACAGCCTGCAAAAATAACAATCAGATAATGCCAGAAAGTGGCATCGGTAAGCGGGCCAAAAGCTAAGTAGGTTAGAAAACTTGCCAAAAGCATTTCGATTACATTCATGGCATAACTCACATACATGGCTGCATAAAAGTAACCTGGCTCAATTTCTATACGTTGTGCACAATGGCCGCAGATTTCTTTGGTATGCTGGATGTTCCAGCCGTACATACTGCCTGTAAAGATATCTCCCCTGCGGCAATGCGGACATTTACAATGTACAATGGCATAGAGCTTTGAGGTAGTTTGCCCGGACATGCTTTTAATTTAAATTAAAAGGCTCCTTTTTCATGTTGAGGTGAATATTTTTTTTGCGGTATTTTTTATACCAAACCACACCTACAATAATGGCCATTAAATAAGGGATAGATAACAGATATAATACTCCGGTATTTAGGCCTGCAGTTTGTGTATTCCCGTTTTTAACGCCTTGTTCGGCATTAATGGTACACATAGAACACTGGGCATTAACACTTGGCCTTACCGCAAATGTAAATACCAATAGAAACAGGATAAAAATTGCTTTCTTCTTCATTCGTTACAAATATAAGCATAAAATGTTTGGAGGGGTTTAAAAATTATGTCATAAAAAAGCCCCACTTTTTAGGGTGAGGCTTTGGAGAGAGAGAATATTTTTTATTCTGCTATTAATGCGGCGTTATTACTCGAATCCAAAGTCAAAGTAACCGAAAAACCAGAACCAGCAGTCCCATAAATATTACCATCAAAATGAGTAACCTGATGGTTAATGATCAAGTGTGCAAGGCTTCCGCTCACTGAGTTTATCGTATATAATCTATAAGCCCCACCACTCCCAGGGATTAATTTGCTCACGCTGCCGCTTATAAACTGTTCAGTTGAACTATCAAAATACAATTGACCTTCATAACCATCAGTTGAAACCGCGATAAGAATTGGATCGGTGGTTTGGTTAGGTTGTTCTTTTTTTGAAAGCGACTGAAAAGATGATAATCCAGCCACCAGAAATAAGCCGAATACAAACATTAAAACTAACTTTTTCATAATATTTTTTTAGGTAAATAAATGGTTAAAATTTAAAAGCCCCAAATTGGGGCCTTTAAAATATAAAAGCGTTTACTGCAGAAGAAATGTCATTACAATTGATGGATCTTCAACACTGGTCATTTTACCATATAAATTACCATTATCAACATAGTAATCGAATGTTACTGTATTTGTTAATAAAAATGAATCCAGTTTTGATAAAGGAACTGCAACATAACCACCTGAAGCTGCCGTGTTTAATGTAAATTTAAAAACACCTGCATCGGTAAACGTATAATTATATATAATATCAGTTATCCAACCTGATGAACCTCCATTTTGCGAACTAAACCCAGATAGTTTTAAACTCTTATTAGGAACATTCCAAGCAAAGTTGATACGTCCATAATTAAACGCATAAGGCTGTGTTGGTGGTACTAAACCATTGTGGTAGTAATTTAAGATAACTGCGCCTGCAGTAGATGTACCAGGATAAATTGTTTTATACTGAGAAAGCATACCAACATATTTTGAGCCCCATAATCTAAATAATGGAATTAGTGGTGTTGGTGATGATTTAATAATATACTCTTTACCATTCGAATCGTAAATCGCCAGGGTTGAAGCATCTTTCCATTTAATATTGACAAAATCAATTCCAGATTGAGTTAAATTACTTAAAAAGTCTACTCCATTTAATGTGTGAGCAAATTTAACCGATGAAGAAACAACCGAACCGTCTGCTAATACAGCCGAAAGATCAAGTCTTTTACCTGCAGCAACATCATTAGTGAAGTTTAGATTTACTGCAGATTTTACAGTTGTGCCACCCGAAACAGTTTCAATGTACGAATTTGGGTTTGCAACAAAATAAGCTTTTATTTTATCTATAGCTACTTTTAAACCACCAGCTTCATATGTTGCCTTTTGATCTGCTGTAGCTTTAACCATTTTTAGTGATTGGCGATATCGTTTACCGATAAAAACTATGCTATCAGCTGTAGATCTATCATAAATAAAATCTATATCACTTTTAAAACCAGTTTTTAAATTTCCACCAAAGGCAGATGGATCCGGATCGTTTAACAAGGTTATATAGTTATAGGTATCAAAAACCAAATCAACACCAGCATCTTGTTTAATACGATATGAAGATACAGCAACCTTGCTTGAGCTGGCATCGCTTAAATCACCAATCATTTTAACACTGTCTTTTCCGTCAAATTTCAAGAAAAAACTGTAGCCCCCACCATCTAAAGTGGGCATTGTAGCTATCCAACCATAATCAGATGTACCCAATATAGTCTTAACTTTTGCAATTGCCTCGTTCATCCTAACATCAGGATCTTCGTCGAATTTAGATACAAAAGATGATTTTTTGCAACTAGCTAACGCTAATGCAAAAACAAATAAAAATAATATCTTTTTCATAACTTATAATTATTGAGTTAAAGCACCATAAAAATAATTAGTTGGTGTTCCACTAACATAAAATCCACCAAAATTCGTATAAGTACCCGAGTTGTAACCAGCTGGTAACCAATCCGCAACAAAAGTATTGGTATTTAAGTAGGTTAAAAGTGGTTGTACTGATGTTAATAAGGTAGCTGCATTTCCAGTTGGGGCAGCTGATGATAATGTGAATTTAGTGGCACCGGTAGCATCAGTAACGGCCATATCAAAATTATAATTTGCTACATAGGCAGTTGTTCCCTGTGAAAAATTCACAGTCATCGTCATCGCAGTGGCTGATGTGAAATTTAATTTTACGGAGTTGAAAGTTAATCCAAAATTTGGTATGGCATTCACATTGGCTTTTGATGTTTGATAAGCTGTTCTAAACTGGTCTGAAATACCAAACTGACTATAAGTTACATCATTATCCAGGTTTATCGTCATGCCTTTATATAAGTTCCTGTTTAACCAATAGCCAAAAGAAACCGATGGATCTTTTAAAGTAGTTTTAATATAATTCTGAACTTCCTTCTGTAATTTTCTGAAATCAATACCAAAGGCAGTTGTAAAATAATTTACAACGTTTGCCTCTTTTAGTTTAAGCCTGGTTTTAGCGGTCGCATTTGAAGTATTGGCATAGTTATCATAATAAGACTGACCTGAAACCAATAAGGTTGCAGTGGTTTCTGCGTAGTCCTCAGTTGGGCTGCCACTGGCATAACTACCTAAAAATCCATTGTTTTTAGCAGTGGAAGCAGACGTTGCTGTCCAGGGTTGTTTATAAGATCCGCCCGATATCGCTTCAAAATCAATTGGAATTGCCACCGTTTGATTTAAAATGTGTGTAAACTCGTGATGTATTACATATAAACGAGAAGTTGCAAAACTTGGTGCAGCACTATAGTAATTAAGTCCATACAAGGTAATTCTTGTACCACCAGAGGCTGTACCTGCAATGGCAGAACCATCAGTTTGATATTTATTTGAACCGTATAAAACCCACTCTTTCGGATTGGTTTTTTGCACAAAATTTAGACCCGCTACGTTTTTATAAGGCGTTAAGTATCCATCAGAAACTATCTGCATCATTGGCTGTACATTCTCTGCTTTAGGGGGAGTAATATCCGCTGAAGGATCGCCATAATAATATCTGTTAAACTTATAGATAACCCGCATATTGAAAGGATCTAAAAAACTGTTGTTCAGCCATTTATCCAAATCAGAGTTTCCTTCAGGAAAATCCAGGTTATATTTATTGAAATCTACATCCAAGACTTCCTGTTTTCTACATGATGCTACAACTATGATTAGTAAAGCAAAAGTCAATAGTTTAATGAAATTTTTCATGATTAGTTATCTTGGATTTAATTCAACACCTGATAATTTAACTTCGTTAGGTAATTGGAATAGTCTGCGGGGATCATCCGGTTTTAATTCCATAAAACTTTCCACACCAGTGCTACTATAAGTATTATGCTTTACAGTTAAACCTGAACGCACAATATCCATCCATCTAATTCCTTCTTCTAAAAACTCTGCTTTTTTTGCATCTAAAATTGTTTGTATTAAACCTTGTTTAGGATCAGTAATACTATAAAAGGCAGATATTTTAGGCAATGTAACGACATCTGTTGTAGCATTATAACCTCTTATCCTAACTTTCATAAAATCATTAATATCTGCCAATGCCGCATCATTGTTACCCAATTGTGCGTAAGCCTCTGCTCTATTCATTAATGCTTCATCTACTGAAAACAAAGGAACAACCAGATAAGGGAATCCTATTCCTGGCCCGGTATAAAAGAAGTAATACAAATATTTATATGTATTATAGTTCCCAGCACTAAATTGTGCAACTTTATTAGCCAATATTTTCCCAGTTACATTTGGCTGTGTGAACATTTTAACCACTTTATTTCCTTCGCCTTTATTAGGTACTATATAAGTATATGTACTATAAGCATTCCCTAATAATAATGCTGTTCTTTGTTCCGTTTTGGTGTAATTAGCCTGATAATCTGCTAAAGTCATGTCATATAATGTAGTAGAAACCGGCCTCATATTATTTACGAAATCATTACCAGGTACAGTTAATGTTGCATGATCAATAACTTTTTGCCAATCGCTAGTAAACAAATAAAAACGAGATGCAAAAGCATGTGCTGCTGCTGGGGTAAAATGATATTTAGGTACTGAATAAGCTGTTGTTGATAAAAGTGGTAAACCTTCTTCTAAATCTTTTTTAATTTTAGCATAAGTTTCCTCTACTGTACCGCGCGAATATGCTTTTATTGGTGTAGTCTCTGGTTCTGTAACATATGGAATACCGGGTGATGTATTATCACCACCTTTGCGATATGGTTTAGCAAAAAATACAGCAAGCATAAAATGTGCATAAGCTCTTGCAACTAAAGCCTCACCTTTATAGGGTAATGCTGCATCGCCAAAATTGTTATCTTTTATCGATTGTAAAGCCTGATTTGCAGCCGCGATGGCTTCGTAGCAACCATTCCAATAAGACCCTGCACTATTTGTTCCGGTTCCGGGTGTATCCTCCCAATAATATGGTTTGTCCCACATCTCGTCTAATGAACCAACACCTCTTTCTTTTTCCTCTGCATTATCAGATGCTGCCTCTGCAAAAGTGATATAATGTGCTGATGGATAGGCTGTGGCCGTTAATTGCTTTAGTTTAGTAACAGAAGTTATCTCTGTCCTATTATCAGGCACCTCATCTAAAAATTTCTTACACGATTGTAAGGATACTAGTAGCGTAATGCACGATAATATTGTAATAAATTTCATTATTTTCATAACCTTTTATCTTAAAATCCTATTCTTAATGATATTGTATATTGTGTTGGTACTGGCAAAGCAACACCACCTGTTGAGAAGAATTCAGGATCTTCACCATTCAATCTCTTATCGGCATAAAGCACGGCAACGTTATCGCAAGCCGCAACTACTGATGCATTAGACATTTTTAACTTAGAATAAAACTTTTTCGGTAGATCATAAGTTAAAGTAATTCTTGATAATTTAAAATAATCACCACTAACCACACGCTCTGTAGAGTAGTTATATAAATTATATGGATATCTTGCATCAGTAGCTGATCCGGTAGAGCTCAAAATATTTGCTGCAGAAAGTGGATCTAAGAGTGCCGGAATACTTGTAAACTTCTCGTCGCCAGGCAATATCCATCTGTTTAATACATCACGACTTAATGTTGTCATATCTGAATAAGATGCTGCAATAGATGGATTTAAACGCAATTTATTGCCAGCAGAAAATTTAAATAGTGCTGATAATGAAAAGTTTTTGTATCTAAACTGGTTAAAAAATCCACCAGTAGTTGTAGGATCTGTAGGCCCTTCATATTTCAAGTTAGCAATATCATCTCCTTGCAAGTTAACATATGTTGTTGGTGTGGTATTTCCATCATAAAAAGTTGGGTATCCAGTATTATGATCTAAACCTGCAAATTGAACAGAAAACAAACCTCTTTGCGGATAACCTAATACAGCACCCCCTGTAGCCGAAACTGCCCTCCAAACATTAGGTAATGCATCTAATTCGGTAATTTTTGTTTTGTTAAATGAAAAGTTAAAATTTGTAGTCCATTTAAAATCGCCGGCAGTTATCGGGTTGCCTGAAATGGTAAATTCAATACCTTTGCTAGACATTGCAGCATAATTGGCTGTTTTAGTAAACTCTCCGCCTATACCTGAAGTATTTAAATTTCCAAGGAGATCATGTATATTACGATTGTACAAATCAACAGATAAATTCACTTTGTTTTTAAAGAACTTCAAATCTAAACCAATATTAGCATCGTATGATTTTTCCCAGGTAAGATCTGCATTTTGAAGTGAAGAAATATAAGTTAAAGTTTCCTGATCTTTCAATAATGTCCTTCTTGCTATTTGGTCATAAAAAACAGGCAATGAATTAGTTGCACTACCAATACTTGCCGTCAAGCCATATGATCCACGTAATACGGCAGAAGTTACAATATCATTTTTAGGCCAAAAACTTTCCTGATCTGCATTCCAGGATCCAGAAACATTCCAGGTTGGCAGCCATCTGGCATTTGTACTTCTTCCCATTTTGTTGGAGCCATCGTAACGTGTAGTGGCATTAAAACTATAAAGCCCTTTATAAGAATAAGCTGCCCTTAGCATATAAGCAACGTAACGCTCATAGTTATTGCCCATACCGAAATATGCTTTACCAGCTTCACCAGCCTCTTTGAAGTACAAATAACTTGGATTTACTAAACCACCATTTTCATATTGATAACCAATACCATTAAAATATTCATTTTGCCTGTTGATATAACGAACTTCCATAGATCCAAAAACATTTAAATAATGTTTTTCATTAAAGTTTTTATCGTAAACAAGGTCGTGTCTGAAATAGTAATTTGTCAAATTATCTCCTGCAGTGTTATAAAAACCACCACTTGGCAATACGCTTACCGGTAAACCTGTAGGATTAGCAGAGTCTATATATAAATAATCATTAGATCCATCATTTGTCGCATTTCCACCTGATCTGAACGCTTGAGCCTGATTAGAATTTTCAAGAATATAGCTTTGTCTTTCAGACTTAGAAAATCTATATGCAGCGTTTACGGAATAAGTCAAAGCTGGAATAATTTTATACTTTACACCACCCTGCACTTTAATATCAAGCATCTGTAGCGTAGTATAATTATTTTCTAATTCATTTAAGATGTTAAACGGGGCATAATTCTTTGTGAAATATTCTAAATTTCCATTATCATCATAAGGTCTGATTAAACGGCTGGTATTTCTTGCATAATTATATGGATTAATGTCAAACTCTCTGTAATAACTTCCATAAACTGGATCAGATTGTCTATCAGAATTACCACTTGGTGTTCTTTGATTTCGAACTGAGGCTGTAGTAATTAATTCGAAAGATAATTTTTGACTTGGAGCGAAATTAACTCTAAAATTACCTGTAAATCTATCCACATTACTTCCTATAGTTTGACCTTGATCATTTAAAAAAGAGGTTGAAGCATAAGTTTGAAACTTTTCTGTACCCGAATTAACACTCAAAGAATGTTCCTGCTTTAATGAGTTTTTATACAAAACATCAAACCAATCAGTATTTGCATTTGCATATTTAGTTAAAAAAGAGGTTACGTCGGCTTTGTTGTACTTTAAAGCGAAAGTACTTGTAACTGGATCAAAATCATAAAGTTCTTCGTACAACTTACTAAACAAACCTCTATCCTGCCCGCCTCTTGCACCTGGCATCTGATAAGCACCTTTATTAAAATACTCTACCAAAACAGCCATTTGCTCATCAGAATTTAATATATCTGTGCCTTCGTAACTAGGCTTTGAATAGGTTGTAAAGTTACCTGTATAACTAATACGAGGTGTTCCCTCCGTTTGTCTACCTTTTTTTGTGGTTACCACAATTACACCGTTCATTGCACGGGCACCATACATTGCTGTTGCCGCTGCATCTTTCAAAATATTGAAGCTTTCAATATCATCGGCATTTAATCCAGCAACTGATGACCCTAGTAAAGTATTCGCATCACCACTTGATAAAGCTTCATTCGAAATGTTTACCACATCTTCTAAAATGATACCATCAACAACCCACAGGGGTTTATTATCTCCTGATAAAGAAGTTGCACCACGTACTCTGATTTTTGGAGCTGCACCAAATGTGCCCGATACGTTTTGCAGGGTAACACCAGCTACCTGCCCTTCCAGCATACGGCTGATATCAGAAACACCCAGTCTTTCAACGTCTGATACTTTTAACTGAGTGGCCGCACCTGTAAATAATTTTCGGTCTAACTGTTGATAACCGGTAGACACCACATTCACCTCTTTCAACTGCGCCGCGTCTTCTTCTAAAGTAACATTAACAACTGTTTTATTTCCTGTAGGTACCTCAATGGTTTTATAGCCGATATAACTAAAGACCAAAGTAGCCCCTTCTTTTACAGAAATGGTGTAATCTCCTGAAGAACTTGTTGATACGGCATTGGCAGCACCTTTTTCGCGAACGCTTACTCCCGGTAATGCAGCGCCATTTTTATCTCTTACCTTACCAGATACTTTTACGGCCACAAAATACCCCAGCACCTTATCCAGTATTGATTTTTCAGTAGGTTTAATTAAAATGGTCTTATCTTCAATGGTATAGGTAAGATCCTTTCCCGAAATAATTTTCGCCATTACTTCTTCGATGGTCGAATTGCTAAAATTAGCATTAAAAGTAGTTGTACTACTAATTTTGTTTGTAGATAACAATACATCATAACCAGATTGCAATCTGATTTCCTTGAACATTTTTTCTAAGGTTACATTCCTTTCTTTTAAGGTAACCAACTGGCCAAATGAAGCTGCACTTACCTGCATTAACGAGGCAAGCAGTACAACCGTAACTAACTTCATAATCAATAGCAATTTAGGTATGTAGCGTCGATGCGTACATAAAATTCCAATATAAATTTTGTACATTTAATAATCTGTTTTTTTGCGAAGCGCAATGAAGTTTGGACGCCAAAAAGCGTTTCGCGGGTTATCCAAGAAATAATTGATTTTTTAATCGATTCCGGCTTACGGAATAGCTAAACAGATAATAAAGGGGGTGTTGCAAGCACTCCTTTTTTTATTCATTCATCTTTGAATCGTCAGGAGTTTTGTCGAGGTATCTTCATAATTTGTTAGGGTTAGGTTAAGTTGATTAAGTTGTTTTATTTTTAGAGATAAAGGTTAGTTATGCCTTCATCTGTTCTCGTTTATTCTTTGTAGACAATTACTTTATTGCCTTTAATATCAAAATGCACTTCGCCGGTCTGCTCAAACTTGGTCAGCACTTTAGATATTTTTTCAAAACGGCTTACCGTTCCGTAATACATTACCTCTTTTGCAGCTTGATCAGCGTATTCTATCTCTACATTATACCAACGGGCCACTTTGCGCAAAATGCTTTCTTGTTTTTCATTGTTGAACATGAAATACCCATTTTTCCACGCAATGGCTTCATCCACATCAACACCTTTTATATTAATACCCGAAGCGGATACGATAGACTGCTCTCCCGGCTTAAGGATTTCGCTCTGATTAGTGCTATGGTGCAAAACGCGCACACTTCCCTCTAGCAGGGTGGTTTTGGTTACGATTTCGTCTTGATAGCTGTTAATATTAAAGTGTGTACCCAGCACCTCAACAGATTGCTTATCTGTTTCTACAATAAAAGGATGCGCTGCATTTTTGGCCACTTCAAAATAGGCCTCACCATCTAATTTCACCATACGCTGTTTAGCCGTTCCAATATTTAAGGCGTATTGAATAGAAGAAGCCGCATTAAGCCAAACTGTAGATCCATCCGGTAAACGAATTTGCCATTCGCCGCCGTTAGGGGTAGATATGGTATTTAACCGCGTATCCTCAGTATTTTTTGATTCAGCTACTTTGTATACCAATTGACCATTGGCCGTTTTAGTAATGGAGAATCCGGCTTCTTTGGCAATATCCCCGTTCATGGCATCAGAAAGGGATATTTTCTTACCGTCTGCCAGGGTTAAAACTGCCTTATTTTTACCAGGGAGAACATCAGTAGCAAAAACATGTTCTCTTTTTTTGGTTAAAGAAATATAACCGGTAAAAGAAAATACCACAAAAACCACAGCGGCTGCAGCCCACCGTAACCTGCTCATCAAAATTCTACGAGGTGTACGGCTTGGTTTATCTACAGCAAGGATTTTTTTCAGGATAGGGTTCCACTTTTTATCGATTACCTCACCCGCATTCTCCTCTTCGGCAATAATCATTTTCACGATTTCATCGCTAACGAGAGAAGAATTCTGCTCTGCCAAGGCCAAAAGCTCTTGCTTTTCTGCCTGATTGAGTTGCCCTGCTGTAAACTGTTGTAAAAGATAATTGATACGTACTTCCATAAAGATTCTGATACTAAGAAGCAGTAAACAGAAATTAGGACTATCGGGATTTCAACTTTTTTTATTTTATTTTAAAAAAATATAATGCAATGGGTACAACAAAGGTTATTCCATGCTGATCGAGCTGGGTTCTGATCGATTTTAAGGCAATTACAAGGGCATTTTTCACCGTACTGGGCGATAAACCCAACATTTCGGCTATTTCTGGGATGGTTTTACCGTCACCTCTACTGAGCTGGTATATTTTCTTACGTTGTTCGGGCAATTGATCAACCGCAACAGCTACAATTTTGTTAATTTCGTTTAAATAAACAACTTCAGCCGTATGGTTATGACTGTTAGGCTGTTTTGCAGTAAAAGCATCCACAACCCGGTCTTCTTTTAATTTTTTGCGTAAATAACTTAAACATTCATTCGAAACGTATTTGTAAAGGTAGGCTTTCACATTGTCCACATCGGCCAACTTATCTCTGTTTAACCAAACCCTTAAAAAGGCATCCTGAATAATTTCTTCAGCGGCATCATCAGATTTGGTAAATTTTGAGGCAAATATTTGGAGCACGGGAAGGTATTTGAAAAACAAAACAGAAAAGGCTTGTTCATCTCCTTCTACAATCTTATCAATCAGTGCACGTTCTTTATCCGCGTTGCTTACCGCCATAAATTATTTAATCATAATTTTTTTATGTCTTTTATTATTCCGAAGCATAATAATCGCGCAATTTATAATTAGCGAGAATGAATACTAAAACAATTTAGTGTAGTAATGAATTCAACTTTATAATCAAATATACAGATTATGAAATTTCACGCACTAAAAAATGTGTTAAAAATAAAACCCTCACTTTTTAGGGTGAGGGTTCTGAGAGGGCGTTGTTAATAACTATTCGAAGGTTATCCAGCTCCTTGCATCTGCAACAGCTACCATGTCATATACTCTGGTATCTGTTTGTATCACATAAAAGCCACCTTGCTTGAGAAAATTATTGGTGGTATTGGTGATAATGTGCTGTATTGCAGCTGGTGGTGTTCCGTAACTACCATCCTGGACATAAGAAATCTTACCATCAGCACTTACTGTTGGTATAATGGCCGGGCCATAAGCACCGTATGCTGTAGTTAACCAAAATCTAACAGCTCCATAAGCCTGTCCGGTAATTTTGGGGTAGTAATCAATAGAAAAGAAATTAGGTATTGTTCTCACTCCATAAGCATCAACCACACCATCAACCGTAAAACCTGTATAACATTCACTATACGTTCCATAAACAGGATTAGCCAAAAATCTTGCAGCAACGGTTTTATCATATTGCAAGGGTGTTATTGCTTCCTTTATTTGTAATGATGCACCACCATTGGTACTTGCATTAATAAATCCTGTTGCTGCATCAAAAGATACTCCGTTTAACCCGGTTATTGTTGTGCTACCGATAACCAATGGGCTAAATAAGATTAATGAAGTTCCGGAAACAAAGTAATTGCTGCTAGCTGTTTTTAGTACTCCTGCTTCAAGGTAGTCGAATCCAAGAACTCGTCTGTTTGGATCTAATTTTACCTCACAATCTAAACTACCAACCGTGGCGCGTTTAAAATAGGTTCTCAATTTAGATAGGGTTGCAGTCATATCTTCAGGGGCAGTAAATGCCGAAGCATTATCAGCAGCAGATTTTGACCTTACCAAAACCAGTTTACTTTTATTAAAAGTCCCCTCCAGTTTTATCGTATCTGCACTGGCCGAAAGAAAGGCAAATTCGAAATCTGAATAATAACCGCCGCCTGTATCACCCCCAAATTTGCTTGGTGTTGGATCTGCTATCAGGTGTAAGGTTGAATAGGTATCGAACAATAAAGTTGGTCTTTGCAGGGCTTTTAACCTATACGAACTTTCGTTTGGCGTAGGCTCATAATCTGCCGACATTGTGGTCCTGTTCTTATCCGTAAAACTGAACAGGAAGGTAGCAAGAACTTTACTATCGGTTAACAGATAGCCTTTCCAACCAAACTGTGCCCCAGCCAACTGGGTTTGATATGTTTTTAATGTTTCCGACAAACGCTCGTCAGCGTTACCAAGTAGTGGCTCTGTTTTGTCTTTTTTACAAGCGCCTAAGGCCACTGCAAACAAGAATAAATATAATAAATGCTTTTTCATCGTCTTTATTTTAAATGATTACAATGTTCCAAATAGGTAAGATGTAGGATCAGTTGTTTTTACAAGTCCACCGAATATACTTTTCGATTGCGGAACGATATCATCCACCCAGCGTATAGTAAATTGCTGCCCTTTAAAATAGTTTAGCAAAGTGGGGATAGCAGCTTCTATTGCCCTTGCATTTGCATAAGTTACCGTTGTGGGCTGCGTGTCGGAATAAGCCAATGTAATGTTTCCATTGACATTGTTTACATCAAAATCAAAATCAGCATTAAAACCCACGCCTAAAGCAGCAGTAGGATCCATAAAATTCACCCTTAAGATCACTTTGTTTGCCGCGGTAAAATTTAAAGCAATATTATCAATATAATAACCTATACCTGCCTGCAGACCTGTATTTGCTGTATTATACGCTGTTAAAAACTTTGCCGACAAACCGGTTAATTTCTGAGGGTTTACTGTAATGATACCATAGTTCCTGCCTGGCCCCAACAAACTATTAAAATCAGCGGTTGGAGATTGCGATTCTATAGCCGCCTGGGTCCTGGCCTGTAGGTCAGCAATGTCGATACCCCAGCTATCTTTCATATAAGACGTTACAATAGCTTTCTTTCTTAATAACTTCGCTCTTCCATCTGTATTTTGTTCGTAAACGCCCTTGCCATTTCTTTTAATATAGATACCATCATATACAAACAGGTTGTTTACAATATTATTGAAATTAGCTTGTCCACCTTCTAACAAGGTAGATAAGGTTTCAACAAAATCATCGTCTTTATTCGATCTCGAATAGGGTGTAACAAAGCCTTTACCCCAAAAATCTGCCTCGTACATAATTTTATCCAAAGCAGCGTTTGTTGAGTAAGCACCTCTAAAAATATTAAACCATGTTGCGGTATAATCGCCTGGGGTTATTCTTTGGTAATCGGGAGTTACCGCGATGTTCTGGTTAAGGATGTGGCCAAATTCATGGTGCATGGTATGCAAAATTTGTCTAACGGCGGCCTTATTGTTCTGATCAAAAGTATTTAAATCCAGTAATACAATTTTTCGTCCCGATTCTGCCGTACCGAGGGTAATGGTACCGTTACTGTTATATGAAGGGCTACCTGCCAGATAAAACTGTTTTTGGCAATACTTTTTCATGAAATTTTCGCCTTTTACAGCTACATAAGGATCGATCCATGTTTTTTTGATGATACTCATTACAGGTATCACCAGATCTTCCTGGATAGGTACTACGTTTTTATAAATTTCACCTAATTCAGATCTGTCCCACTTATATTTCACCTCAATATTATAGGGTGTGGTATAATTGGTGCTGATCCATTCATCGATTGGTCCTTTTGCCCAGGTATCTCCGCCCAAACCAACAATGTTTGTATTTAAATCATCCTTTTTGCTACATCCCGCTAAAAAGATTGTGGTCAATGCAACTAATGATATGCTTAATAATTTCTTTTTCATAATATTCTGATATTATAATTAACGGGGATTGGCAGCTAATCCAGCTGCTACTGCATCTTGAGGAATCTGAACTAACCTACGTGGGTCATCAGCACCCAATGAGATTTTGGTTTTACCATCCTGGCTATTGTGTTCTATCGGAATTTTTAACCTTAAAACATCCAGCCACCTCAAGCCTTCGTGCATAAACTCCTGACGTTTAAAATTCAATACTGTTCCAACTAACGCATCTTTAGCCGATAGTGCCGGGAAAAATGCTGTTGCTTTTGCTTCGGTAAATTTATCTGCTGTTGCAGAATAGTTTACAATTCTTTTTGATAGGTAAGCATCAATATCCGTAATGGTTAGTGCATTATTCCCCAACATCGCATTGGCTTCAGCTCTATTGAAAAGAACTTCTTCACTTGTAAATAAAGGCACCATATTGTAAGCATCACCAAAATTGGCACTGATGGTTTCTTTCACAAAATGTTCCCTGAATTTTGGGATATTATACACTACATCGGTACCCCCAAAAATTTTATTCGAGAATGCAAAAGCTTTTCTGCTTGGGTTATTTGCCGATGAAAAGATTGGCAAAACAGAAGCACTTAAACCATAATTATAACTTGCATAACTGCGACCCCAATAGGAGTTTGCTTCCTGTAACAATAAGTTGGCCGGCTCGGTAGAGTTCGTATATAAAGCCTGTAATTCATAATAACCCAATGCATTATATGTGGTATTCCATGCTCTTAAATTATCAGAAATTGTTACCCCCGGGAAAACCGCATTTGCATGGTCGATTACCTTTTGATATTCTTTTTTAAATAAATAAAAACGCGTAGCAAAAGCATGGGCGGCCTGGGTTGTAAAGTGATATTTAGGAACCCTATAGGTATTGTTTTGGATTAGCGGAAGACCTTCTTCAAGATCCTTCTCGATATTGGCATAAACACTGGCAACCGTACCCCTACTGTAATTGCCTTCGACAATTTTTTGAGGTAAGGTTACATAGGGTACACCAGGATCGGATGCAGCAGTTGCCGGATCGTAAGCCTTGGCAAAAAATGTGACCAACATAAAGTGTACATAAGCTCTTGCTACAAGTGCTTCTCCTCTACTTGCCGAATATTCGGCTGTATTACCTGCCTTATCAATGGCTTCTAATGCATAATTTGCTGCTGCAATGGCTTTATAACAAGAATTCCAATAAAAGGGCGGAGTATCTTCGGAAGTAGCATCAATCTGATCAATATAATTCCATGGAGATGAGTTGGGTAAATCTCTTCCTGTTGTTCCCTTATCGCCTGCATTATCGCTCATTGCCTCTGCAAAAGCAAGGTAGTTGCCATGTGGGTAGGCATTTGCCAACAATTCGGCAACTTTAACCGAACTATTTAGCTCCGTACGGTCATCAGGCTGATGCTCCAAAAATTTCTTACAACCTGAAGATAGCAGTAAGCCAGAACATGCGATATATATGAATATTTTATTTCTTTTCATTTCTTTTCAATTTAAAATTAGAATCCAACTTTTAATGAAAGCGTATACTGCTTTGGAATTGGCAACGCCACACCTCCTGACGCAAAAAACTCAGGATCTTGTCCTTTAAGTTTTTTGTCAGAGTAGATTAACCAAAAGTTGTTCGCCACTGCGCTTATTGAAGCATTATTTGCCCCGATAGCTTTCAGGATTCTCGCAGGTAACGCATACGAAAGCGACAGTTGTTTTAACCGTATAAAACCTCCATCAGCAACCCTCGCTGTTGAGTAGTTATAGGTATTGTATGGATATGTACCATCTATATTTGCTGCTGCTTCAACATCGGGAATAGAAGGAATATTGGTTTTCAGTTCATCGCCAGGCAATGTCCATCTATCTTTAAACTCGTTAGGCAATGCATCTAAATCTGAATAAGAGGTTGCAAATACCGGGTTCAATCTGATTTTGTTCCCTGCAGAAAATGTAAATAAAGAGCCAAAAGTAAAACCTTTGTAACTCACACTGTTGTAAAAACCACCGGTTAATTTCGGATCTGTAGGTCCTTCATACTTTAAGTATTTGGTTTCCAAACTCTGCATATAAACATCGCCACTTTTCTCGCCTTTCTCGTTGATAAATTCAGGGATACCGGTATCGTGGTTTAGTCCTGTAAAATCAACGGAATACAATCCCCGGTAAGGAAATCCTTCCTGTGGCCCACCATCGGCAGTTACTAAACTGAAGATATTTTGCGGACTTGAAAGTTTAGTTACCTTGTTTTTGTTATAACCAAAGTTTAGGTTACTTCTCCAGTTCCAGTCTTTTGATTTTACAATAGGACCACTCAACGTAACCTCAATACCTTTAGAGTTCATGTCGGCATAATTGGCTGTTGTTAAATATTGGCCACCAATACCTGAAGTTCTTAAAGGGCTGATTAAATCGAAGCCGTTTCTGTTGTATAAATCAACCGTTAAGTTTAGCTTATCTTTAAAGAAACCTAAATCTACACCAAGGTTGGTTTCGTACTGTTTTTCCCAGGTTAAATCGCTGTTTTCAATATACTCGATATTCATTACCGATTCAGTTTCATTTGTGTATGGCCTTAATGCACTGGCATTTCTTAAAACCAAGGCAGAGTTTGTAGCACTTCCCAAACTTGCAGTTAACCCATAAGTTGCCCTAATGGTAGCACGGTTAAGAATCTTGGTTACATTAGAATTATCGAAAAAGCTTTCTTTATCAATATTCCAGGCACCGGAGATGTTCCAGGTTGGTAACCACCTCGCAGTAGCCGAGCTACCCAATTGGTTCGAGCCATCATATCTTCCTGTTGCGTTGAATGAATATTTTCCATTATAAGAATACGCAGCCCTGGTCATAAATGCCGCGAAACGATCGTATCTGTGGTTCATCGAATAGTAATTCAGGTTATTCAGGACTGCCTGTTTCACAATATTTGGATCGATAAAGGGCACACCGCCTTTATCGTATTGATAACCATAACCGATCTGGCTTCTGGTTTGGCGGTCGGCCATTCTCATTTCCTGAACAGCATAAATATTAATTAAATGCTTTTCATTGATTGCATTATCGTACTCAATGGAGTTTCTAACCATATACGATTTAAGAAAATCGTCGGTTGTATTGTAAAAGCCCCCATACGGAAGTACAACCACAGGTTGCAATTCTGGATGTTCAGGATCACGGAACAAGAAACGGTTATTATCCTGGATATAAGAATCACCATTGGCCCTATAGGCATTGGCCATATTTGAATTTTCCCTTACTTTATGCTCATTTCCACTTTTCACATACCTCATGGAGGCCAAGAAATCGTACTTGAAGTGTTTCGCAAATTTATAACCCAAGCCACCCTGAAGTTTAAAATCCAACATACTTAACTCTAATGAGTTATTGTCCAATTCGTTTAAGATATTAAAATCGGCAAAGTTCCTGGTAAAGTTTTCCCTGTTGCCATTTTGATCAAATGCTGTTAGGGTTCTACTTGTATTTAAAGCATAACTGAACGGGTTAATATCGAAATCTCTGGAGTAAGTACCCTCCACCGGATTGCTAACACGCCCAACTGTTCCGGGTGCTTTTTGATTACGGATTGATCCAGTTGTAATAAAATTAACCGAAAGTTTATCTGTTAAATTAAAAACAGCATTTACGTTACCTGTATAACGTTCTACATTATTACCTACTGCCCAACCATTATCATTTAAATAACTGGTAGAAATATAAAGCTGAGATTTATCGGTTCCTGAAGAAACACTGATACCATGTTCCTGCATCAGCGAATTTTTGAAAAGCACGTCGAACCAATCGGTATTTGCAGTAGCGTAACGCATTAAAAATGAATTTCTTGCTTCCGGTGTATTGGCCAAGCCAAATGCACCCGATGTTGCATCGTGTGTATTAATGAGTTGATACATCTTAGTGTACACTCCACCATCAGCAGCTCTTGATGCACTCGAGTGGTTTAACCACCCCTTACGGGCCAACTCTGAGTACACCGACATCTGGTCTGAAGAATTCATGATGTTGTAACTATCGTAAGTAGGTTTTAAATAAGTAGAAAAATTGCCTGTATAAGAAATCAACGGTTTACCAATACGGCCTTTTTTAGTGGTAATTACCACTACACCGTTCATTGCCCTTGCGCCATACTGTGCGGTTGCTGCTGCATCCTTCAAAATATTGAAACTTTCAATATCATCGGCATTGATCCCTGCAACTGATGAACCGATCAAAGTGCTTACATCTCCAGAAGACAACTGCTCGTTAGAGATGTTTACCACATCTTCCAAAATCACACCATCAACTACCCAAAGTGGTTTATTTTCGCCTGTAATTGAAGTGGCCCCACGTACACGGATTTTTGGTGCTGCACCGAAAGTACCCGATACATTTTGTACCGATACCCCGGCTACCCTACCTTCGAGCATACGGCTCACATCGGTAATACCATCCTGTTTAACATCTACACCTCTTAATGCCGTTGCAGCTCCGGTAAATAATTTTTTATTTAAATTTTGATAACCGGTTGACACGATATTCACATCTCCCAGTTGGTTTGCATCCTCCTCTAAAGTAACATTGATTACGGTTTTACCACCCACTGCAACATCAACAGTTTTATAACCGATAGAAGCAAAAGATAGGGTTGCCCCCTCTTTCACTGTAATTTGATAATCTCCTTTACTATCTGTTGAAACCGCGTTTGATGCTCCCTTCTCGCGGACACTAACGCCCGGCATAGCAGCGCCATCTTTCTTATCTCGAACGGTTCCTTTAATGGTAACGGCTTTTTTTGATTTATTTCGGGGTGCCTCAACAATCTTTAAAATTACCTGGTTGCCAACCAACCTGTATGAAATGTTTTTTTGTTTAAGCTGATCAAGCGATTCGGTAATCGATGTTAGTTTTGATGGTACATCCAGCACCATTGTTTTGTTGATTTCAGCTGCATCATATACAAAGCTCACTTTGTAAGCCTGCTCAATTTTTTTCAGATAGTTATCTAATCTTTCAGGTTTACCATTGGCTTGCCTTGCATCGGCCCTGGCCAAAACAGCCCAAAAGATTGCACACAGCAGTAAGGCTACCCGGCGCAAACTTATTGCTGCATTTCTTTTGTAAAAATTTTTCTCCATAGTTGATTTTGTTAATTTAAAGTTGATTAGTTTATAGGTGTTTTTAAAGTAATTGTGTCTTTTCGGTGTATAATCTTAAACCCGTAGGTTTCTTTTAATACCGCTAAAACCTCAGTTAAACTGTTGCTTTTAAAAGTTGCATTGAACTTTTTAACGAGTGGTTGGTTCGTTTCTAAAATGATATTCTTTTGGTAATAACTGCTTAGCTGTTTGCACACCTCCTCAAGCGGGGTATCTACAAAAACAAGTTCATTGGTCAGCCATGCGTCTGCATTTTGCGAAACCCTTGTGGTGAATTGTTTGTTCGTAATATTATAAGATAGTGCCTGTCCGGCGATCAGGATGGATGAAGTGCCATTTTTATAAGGCGAAAATAATACCCTCCCTGTTTTAACATCCAGATCGATCTTGTTAGGAGAATAGTCGATATTAAATGATGTTCCCAGTACCTTAACCTTCGATTCGCCCATTAATACGCTAAAAGGATGTTTTGGATCCTTGGCAATTTTAAAGAAAGCTTTACCATGATCCAGATAAATTTCTCTGGACGAAACAGCAAACTTCGCGGGATACCGAACCGTACTATTCTCGGCGAGAATAACTTTAGAACCATCAACCAATAGCACAGAATCTTGCTGATTGGCTACAGTTTTAATCGTTAGGTAAGCGGGCTTTGAACTTAAATTGTAAAGCCAATAACCCATACCCAATAAAATAATTGTTGCAGCGATGTTGCGGAGCCATACAAAACCTGTAGAAAGCTTATAGGTACGTTTCCTTAATTCGTGCTTAAAGTCGGCCTGTACCTGTCTCATATCCAGTCCATCAAGCAAGGCGGATTTAGAAGATAAATTCCATATCTTCTCTACATCATGAAAATATTGTTCATGTTCAGCAGATTCTGTTCTGTAAGAATTTATTGCCGCACGAAGATTCTCATCCTGCGGATGATTTAAATACCGAACAATTAAGTCCAAGTATTCTGGTTGGTTAAGCATTAGTGAGTTTGGTTTTGTACTATAAAGACAAACCAAGCTTAAAAAACCCCTAAAAAAAATGATAAAAAAATAAAATTATTTTCGATAACAGCTGTAGATATAGCTTAAAGGCATTTTTTATGCGGAAAATTAATATAAATATACCGACATCATCATCAAGTAGCTCTTCCCCTTTTTGTTCAGCGTTTGATCCTCCAGAAACCGCGCCCTTAAAACCTTAAGGGCATTTCCGATATGATTTTCTACCGTTTTTTCAGATATATCAAGTGTTTGGGCAATTTCCTTGTACTTGAAGTTTTCAAACCGGCTCAATTTAAACACTTTTTTGCATTGTGCAGGAAGTTTATCTATTTCATTCCTCAAAATGATGATCATTTCGTTCTCCTCATCAAGATCGCTGAGATAATCGTCGGAAAAAGCTGTTGCTAATTTTAAATGATGCTGTTCTAAGCTTTTTTGACGATTGGTATAATTAATGGAAGCATTGATAACAGAACGGTACAAATATGATTTTACCGATTTCACTTCGGCAAGATTTTCCGGGAATTCCCAAATCTTGAGAAAAATATCCTGAACAATCTCTTCAGCGGTATGCACATCACTGATATATTTATCACTGGCAAGAATAAGTTTCTGAAAATAAGAGGTATAGAAACGTGTAAAGGTAGCACTCTGTCCCCTTTTTATTAATGAGATCAAATCCCTTCCCGTTTCTATTTGTGCAACATCCATTAATATATAATTGTACCGGACAGTTAATACCGAACCAATTATACACAATAATGTGCAAATATGAATACAAGAAATGAACTTTAACTAACGAATTAGGTTAGTATTGGTAATAAGGCGAAATCATGAGATAAACTACCACACCAGTAATGGCTACATATAACCACAATGGGAAAGTGATTCTTGCAATCTTTCTATGACGATCGAAACGCTGGGCTAAAGCCCTCACATAAGTAACCAATACCAAAGGGATAATGGCAATGGAAAGTAAAATGTGTGTTAATAAGATAAAGAAATATACATACTTGATGGCCCCTTCTCCCCCAAATTTCGTTGAAGGTGTAGTCATGTGATAAGCAATGTACATCACCAAAAATAATAGCGAACACCCGATAGCTGTTTTCATTAAATTTTGATGTAACTGTATCTTTCCATTTTTAATCGCCCAAACGGCAACTACCAACAACACTGCCGTAATGCCGTTAATGGTAGCATATATTGGAGGCAAGAAAGGTAAAGTTGGGGCGTCAATACCTAAATCCTTTAGCTTTACTACAAATAAAAAGGCTACCGCTACCGGAATGAAGATGGAAAGGATAATGATCCATTTGCTATATTTTTTCTCAATCGGGCTATTTTCCATGAGTTTTTAAATCTTTTCTATTTTATAAATCTTTTCAATCAACGACTGTGGACTTGCGACTAAGAACTCTAAACGCTTACTCAATTACCTACCGTCGTTAACATTCCTCAAATACTCTGCAATAAGCACTTTGATTTCATCTTCCAACTTTGCGTTAGCGCCAGCATCATCTGCATCATAAATACCGCGTATGCGGTGTAAATTGTCGATCAGGACAATCTTATTGCTAAAAATAAAGTTGGTCTTTCCATCTGCGTCGTCTGCTATCGCATCAAGCAATAAACCCTGTCTAATCAATGGATAGGTTTGTGCGGTGTCGCCAGCTAAAAAATCCCATTTGCCTTCTTTTGCTTTAAACTTAGCTGCAAAATCTTTAATCTTATCCCGGTCTGCCGGATCAACAGAAAGGCTTAAAAACTTAACCAAAGGTTTTTGCTCATAACCATCAGATAACTGTTTAATGTATTTATTGGTTTGCTGGTTATTGGCACCTGTATAAAACAGATTCAGCACCACAATTTTGTTGGTCAATGATTTCCAGGTGATGGTATCATTTTGCTGGTTTATGAGTTTAAAATCAGGAATCTTATGATAAATGGTATCGGGTATTTTTTTTCCCTTTACGCTATGGAAAGTAGTGGCAACAACCTTTTCACCAAAGATGGGCAAACTCTTATACCTGTTCTTTGCGAAGTGCGGCAACAAGTAAAAAAACAAAAATCCCGGTATAGCTAAAATGCTTACCAGGATTATTACCTTTTTGATAGGACTTCTTTTCATTAATGGTTCATCATGTGGATGTTTAAAAATCCACCTTCTATCAGCATTAAAACAATAAAGTAAATAATGAAAATAAATGATACCGTTAATGCAAGCTGTAAGCCCAATTTCTCATATTTTAAGTGCATAAAGTATGCTACGATATAAAACGCTTTCAACAAAGTTAAGCCGATATAAATGTAGTTACCCACATGCTGCGTCATAATTCCCTTCGGAATTAAGACCAACGCAATGATAAATTCAATTACGGTGATTAACAAAAGGATTCCGAAAACTTTCCAGATTTTACCTTTCGATAAACCTGCATGATCTCCGTGCCCGTGTTCTTCTGTTGTATGTGTGTGCTCTGACATAAAAATATTTTTATATAATGATAAATTAAACCAAATAGAAGAATGTAAATACAAACACCCAAACCAAATCAACAAAGTGCCAGTATAAACCAACTTTTTCTACCATTAAATAATGTCCTTTTTTCTCAAAAGTTCCATTAATGGTCATGATCAGGATGATAATGTTAATGATTACCCCACTAAATACGTGGAAACCGTGGAAACCGGTAATGGTAAAAAATAAGTTTGCAAATTGTTGTGAAGCAACTAATGATACGTCTTCTGGTTTAAGGAAAAAGTGTTTCAATTCTTCTGCCGAAGGAATATGTCCCCACCAGAAACCATCATGGTGTAAGTGTGTCCACTCAATTGCCTGACAGCCTAAGAACATGAAACCACCAATAATGGTTGCAATCATCCAGACGATAACTTCCTTTTTAGAACGTCTGTGTCCGGCCTCTACCGCTAATACCATGGTTACTGAACTCATGATTAAGATAAAGGTCATAATACCTACGAAAACTAATGGAGCGCCATGTTCAGCAATACCCGGGATCGATTGGAAAACCTTATCCGGAGCTGGCCATGTTAATTTAGAAAAACGCTGAGCGCCGTAGTAGATCAATAGAGATGAAAAGGTAAAAGCATCTGACAAAAGGAAAAACCACATCATGATTTTACCATATTCTACCGACCACGGAGAACGACCACCATTCCATGGCCCGGTTTTAACTTGATCTAATTGTGATACTGCATTCATTTGGAAATAGTATAATAGTTTGTTAACAAATTTAACGGTTCAAAAGTAAAAAAACATACAGATATATCCATAATATATCTATAAAATGCCAAAAAATAGAAGCAATTTCCATTCT
>Ga0163161_10000089_pt1 | contig 91093 bp, 65 predicted proteins | sample S45metaG_FD_129847 | JGI IMG/M metagenome (GOLD analysis project Ga0163161, IMG submission 129847) | Switchgrass rhizosphere microbial communities from Kellogg Biological Station, Michigan, USA - S4-5 metaG | ecosystem: Host-associated > Plants > Roots > Rhizosphere > Soil | place: USA... | reverse complement strand
TTACGGTTGATAAAGTATCTGCAAATGCATCGATTAATAAAGCCGAAAGAACTAGCGATTTTTGGATTTTTGGTGGCATCTTCCGCCCGGTTTACCTGGAAACTGTACCAAACAAATTTATAGAAAGAGTTGCGGTTAATGCCAAGGCCGATGGAAGCTTTCAGCTTGATATTTATGGCCAAAATTTGGCTGCAGATGATATTCTTGAAGCCCAGGTGAAAAAAATAACCGGCGAAAATGTGGGAAAAGCATTTGCTGTAAAGGCGAATTTAGCGAATGGCATGCAGACCCTGAAGGCTGCTTTCTCAAATCCTTTATTATGGAGTAGCGAGTTCCCCAATTTATATCAGGTGGTGGTGAGGATCAAAAATAAACAGAAAATTATTCATCAGGTGAAACAAAAGTTCGGTTTTCGTACGCTTGAACTGCGTAACGGCGATGGTTTTTATGTTAATGGTTCGAAAATGGTTTTAAAAGGTGTTAACCGCCATAGCTTCTGGCCCGAAAGCGGACGTACATTAAGCCGTGAGGTACACTTGATGGATGTGAGGTTAATGAAAGAAATGAATATGAATGCCGTTCGCATGTCGCATTATCCACCCGATGCAGAGTTTTTGGATATCTGCGACTCCTTAGGACTGTATGTGATTAATGAATTAACGGGCTGGCAGGCAAAATACGATAACACCGTTGGGCACAGACTCGTAAAAGAGCTTGTAATCAGGGACGTAAACCATCCATCTATTATTTTTTGGGCCAATGGTAACGAGGGAGGTTTTAATACCGATCTAGACAATGATTATGCCTTATACGATCCGCAGAAACGCACCGTAATTCATCCATGGGAGAAGTTTAACGGAACCGATACCAAACATTACCCAGATTATAATTATATGGTTAAGGCTGCTACTTCAGGACAGGAAGTTTTCTTCCCGACTGAATTTATGCATGCGCTTTATGATGGTGGTGCTGGTGCGGCTTTAGATGATTTCTGGAATCAAATGTTGATCCATCCGCATGGTGCCGGTGGTTTTATTTGGGCTTTGGTGGATGAAAACGTAATCCGTACAGATAAAAACGATATTTATGATGGTGATGGAAACCATGCGCCTGATGGAATTATTGGACCACATCGCGAAAAGGAAGCCAGTTTTTATACCATAAAAGAGATATGGTCTCCGGTTTTTGTCGATCTGGCAAAAATTGACAGTGATTTTAATGGTAAAATCGCGATCGAGAACCGTTTCAATTTTACCAATCTTGATCAATGCACTTTTAAATGGAAATTGCTTAGTTTCCCATCGGCTAACACAGCAGGAACAAAAGCTATTTTAAATGCCAGTGGTGCAACGGCTTCTAAGCTTAAGCCTGGCGCAAAGGGTACGCTCGGTCTGGCTTTGCCAAAATCGTGGGTACAAAGTGATGCCTTGTATTTAACCGCTTATGGCGCTGATAAGAAGGAAATATTTACCTGGAGCTGGCCGATAAAAACTGCCCGTTTGATGGCAGATAAGCAAGAAACTACGCTATCCAATTCAGTAGTGAAAGCTGAAGAAATTAACCAGTCGCTTCTGATTAAACAGGATGGTATTAGCTACTATTTTGAAAAGGCAACGGGTTATCTGGAGAAAGTTGTTAAGGGGAATACCACTATTTCTTTGTCAAAAGGTCCGGTGTTGGCTGGTGTAAATACCGAATTGAAAAATTTTAGCCATAAAGCAGAAGGAGCAAAGTATATCGTTGAATCTGATTATCAGGGTGCTGGTAATTTGCATGTGAAGTGGACATTTGAAACCGGAAAGCTGGTAAAACTCGAATATCAATTTAACCAACAGGGCGATGCTGATTTTATGGGGATTAGCTTCAATTATCCCGAGGATAAAATTACCGGAATGAAATACCTTGGCCGTGGCCCGTACCGCGTTTGGAAAAACAGGTTAAAAGGGCAGCAGCTTGGGGTTTGGCATAAAGATTATAATAATTCGATTACTGGCGAAACCTGGGGTTACCCTGAGTTTAAAGGCTATCATGCCGAAGTGAACTGGGTAACTGTAGAAAATAAAGAAGCCCCATTTACGGTTTATATATCCGATCAGGATACTTATCTGCAAATGTTAAGGCCTGCCCGTGAAGCTGCGGCATTGAGCAACAACAATGTAGAACCCGCTTTCCCGGAAGGGAGTATCGGTTTTTTAAAAGGGATAAGTGCCATAGGGACCAAGTTTCAGTCGGCTTTATTACTGGGACCTCAAAGCCAGAAAAACAAAACAGACGGAAAAACTTTTAAGGGGACGCTATTATTTGATTTTGGAAAATAAGGGTTTTGATCGCTAGGTAAAAACAGGACAGCAGAATCCTATTTAATCTGTATTTTTAACGATATGAAGATTGTATTTTTTTCTGCGAAGCCTTACGACCGTGAATTTTTTGAAAGCTGTAATAAACATTATGATTTTGAATTAGAATTTTGGGAAACTCATCTGGGTCCTCATATTGCCGATGCGATAAAAGTAGGTACTGATGCTGTTTGTGTATTTGTGAACGATAAACTTACGGCTGATGTTATAGCGATACTGGCACAAAAAGGAGTGAAAATTATTGCTTTGCGTTGTGCAGGCTTTAACAATGTGGATCTGAATGCGGCCAAACAATACGGGATTCGTATTTGCCGCGTTCCAGCTTATTCGCCACAGGCCGTTGCAGAACATGCTGTGGCCATGCTGCTCACGTTAAACCGTAAAATCCATAAGGCCTATAACCGCGTACGCGAACAGAATTTTTCGCTTTCAGGTTTAATGGGTTTTAATCTTTTTGGTAAAACAGTAGGGGTAATCGGTACAGGAAAAATTGGCGCTGTTTTCTGTAAAATTATGCTTGGTTTTGGTTGTACTGTACTGGCTTCAGATCCTTTTGTGAATAAATCATTACAAAGTTCGGGAGTAAAATATTTGCCTTTTCATGAAGTAATAAAAGAAGCCGATATTATTTCGCTGCATTGCCCGCTTACACCGGAAAACCATTATTTGATTGGATCGAATAGCTTATCGACAATGAAAAAAGGTGTTACGCTAATCAATACAAGCAGGGGCGGGTTGATTAATACACGTGAAGTGATTGAAGCACTAAAAACAGGTCAGCTTGCGGCGCTGGGAATTGATGTGTACGAACAGGAAGAACAACTCTTTTTTAAAGATCTTTCCGGAAGTATTATTGGTGATGATGATATTCAGCGACTAATTAGCTTTCCGAATGTTTTGGTTACCGGGCATCAGGCTTTTTTTACACAAGAGGCCTTAGCAGAAATCGCAGCGTCTACCCTTAAAACGGTTAAGGCATTGTTAGAAGATAATGCTGAGGAGATAGTTTCAGATGCAATATTGGTGTAATAAGGAAGAGGAACAAACGCGAGGAGTTTTTGAGAGATGATCTCTTCAAAATCTCCATGCGCATTGTTGCTATTTAATAATAAGAAGTATTAAGGTTGCTGTTCTGCTTTTCTGCGGCCTCGATAGGGGCATAATTAGAAAGAATAAGTGCCTCCCCTTTTTTAATGCATACATCATGCTCAAAATGTACAGATGGGCTTCCGTCAGCAGTTCTGATCGTCCAGCCGTCTTCATCTAGAAAAACATCCTTTTTGCCCATATTTATCATGGGTTCTATGGCCAGTACCAGGTTTTCTCTTAAGAGTAAACCATTGCCTTTTCGGCCATAATTCGGCACCTGTGGATCTTCGTGCATATCTTTACCTAAACCATGGCCTACCAGATCTCTCACTACGCCGTAGCCCTGCTTTTCGTTATGCGTTTGGATAGCTGCGCCAATATCGCCAATGCGTTTGCCTACAACAGCTTCTTTAATTCCAAGAAAAAGCGATTCTTTAGTTGTTTTTACCAGGTTTAGTACCGCTGGCGAAACCTCGCCGATGATAAAGGTATAAGCATGATCGCCGTGAAAACCATTTTTTATGGTACCCACATCTACTGAGATAATATCGCCATCTTTCAGCTCGTCTTTAGTAGGGAAGCCATGTACAACTACATCGTTTACCGAGGTAATAATATGAAAAGGAAAACCATTATAGTTGTAAAAGGAAGGTATGGCGCCATTATCAAGTATAAATTCGTTGGCTATCCTGTCAATCTCTAGGGTTGTAATGCCTGGCTTTAATATTTTAGCTACTTCTGCAAGGGTATTGCTCACCAGTAGGGCACTGATCTGCATCAGTTCTACTTCTTCGTTGGTTTTATATAAAATCATTGCTGCAAATTTAGCAAAAGAAGCGGAAAGGAAAAAAGACGAAGTGTTGAATGATAGAAGGAGTGAATGATTGTTGAATATTTGTAGCTAAATTAAGAACACAACCGGTAATCGAGTGTTAGAACTTTATTTCTGATTCTACTTAGGGTTTCTAAACGCATGCCAAGGTAGCTGGCCAGATAACGTTGTGGTATTCTGTTGATATCTAAGTCGCTTTCCTGGAGTTTGCGGTACCTGTTTATTGCTTTTGGTATCCTGGCCAGGATTGATCTTTCAGATGCAGCATAATAATGAAGCGCCAACAGCTTTCTGCCGATTAAGTTGGCCTCTGGATAGTTTTTGTACATCGAATCGATTAGGGTATAAGGAATGCAGATGAGTTGACATTCTTCCAGGGCCTGAAGATATTCTATCGAATGATCATGCTGCTGATCGGGATGTCGTATGGCGCCTATTAACTCATTTCCACAGCTAAACCAGGTGCTGATATCATTTTTACCATCGCGTATGAATCCACGAACGAGTCCGTGTACCAAAAAATATAGCGATGCATTACTGTCTATTGGCGAAAGGATGTGTTTATTCTTTTTAACATGGATGAGCTTACAAGATTTTTCATGTTCGGCCTTAAAGGCCGCAGATAAAGGATAGAACTGCTCAATATAATCAAAAAGCGGGCGTAAAAACGATGTTGAAGAAGGCATAGTTAAGGCTTGTTTAGATCTCTGAGAAATGGATTAAAGCATACGCATTCGAAATACCATACTCAGGTGATGATCAGAAACCAAAGGTATCTGGTATTTCAATATTTGGAGAAATACAGCGTGGTTGCGGCCTCTAACGATACGATCGTTAGAGTAAAAAAGGTGGGAATAACAGGTTAACGGCTTAATTCCTGTGCAAAATAGGTGGTTGGCATTAAGCCCGTTTCTTTTTTAAATGCATTGTAAAACGTAGCCAGACTTTTAAAACCAGCTTCAGAAGCAATGGCTTCTATAGTTATTTTATCCGATTTGAGTGGATACTGTTTTAAAAAATGATCAACCCGATAGCTGTTTATCCAGTCGCGGAAATTTTTGCCGATGTGTTTGTTAATCACGAAAGAACAATGGTGGATCGGGAGGTTAAGTTTTGCCGCCAGATCGATAATCTGAAAATCATGCACCAGGTAAAGTTGTTCCGCTTCCATTATTTCTTTCATGGCAAGGGCATAGTCAGATAGCTGTGCGTCTAAAAGATTAATTTTTTTGACAGCTGTAAGTGTACGTTTTGGATTTTCTTCTAATAAAGGAGCCAATAAGGAATCAGTTTCAGTTTTCTTGGTTGCAGGTTTTTTAGTCCAATCAACAGCCACCAGCAAGTAGCCGTAAAAAATATAAGGCTTGTGAAGCGCATATAATAAAATGACCAATAGGGCCAAACAATTGAGCACAATAAAAGAGGCATTAACATATGGGATGTTCAAACTTCTTAAAATAATGGGCACTAAACTAAATAACTGGAAAAAGGTCGCAATCCGGAGAAAAAAGATGATCCATTTTCTGCCTTCACCTTCGAGTATCTGTTGTGGTTTGTTTTTTAAACGGAGCACTGCAATCCAGGTAAGGCACAAATAACCAAATACGAGTACTGGCCTAAACAAATAATGGAAATATGGAGGAAAAAGGCCACTTTTCGCTTTTAGTGAGAAGTAACCATTTTCAGCCAATTGGCTTCCTATCAAATCCCAATCGAGTGTTGTAGAGAAATGCCAGGGGATAACATGGACAATAGCTAACACAGCCGGAATAAAATGAAGCCATTCTATTTTTTGTAAACTTTTACGATCTTGAAGAAAGCCCGTTATGTAAAGGTAAAAGCAGGCTGGGGCAGCATAATAAAACGGCGTAAAAGTTTGATGAAAAAATGCTAAAGCATTTGGTTGACCCGATTGAAAGAGCAGTGAAGTCAAAATCTGTCCAAACCGGGCAAAAAATATAACTGAAAGCAAAATGTTAAGCAGTTTATTCCCTTTTTTTGCGAAAAAAAGATGCATAGAGAATAAAAGTAAGAATAAACAACTGGTACTAACGAGCAGGTTTAAAGATTGCATATTTCCAACCAAGGTAAAACATAATTGTTAAACTAAATTACCCTAATTGTAAAATATTCTATTATTAAATACCTCATGTGCAAAATGTTAAAAGTGAGGCGGCTTTATTTAAAAATAAGGCTTGGGTAGCTGCTACCGTTCTTTATGTTTATTGGCTTTTTATGCCGTCCGCAATAATGATTTGGCATAAACGTTTGTTTAATTTATAAAAAGCAATAGTTTTGCGGCCCGTTTATTGTGAGCGGAAAGGAATATATTTAATTAATGGATGTTTATCATCCCTATAAAAGAAAAATTATGGACAAATTTAAAAAAGTGCAAGATCTAATCTCTTCTGTTGAAGCAGATGTAACTAAATTTTATGATGGTGGTAATGCTGCGGCAGGTACACGTGTACGTAAAGCAATGCAAGACCTAAAAGTTTTAGCCCAAGAGATTAGAGCTGAAGTAACTGATAAAAAAAATAGCGCTAAATAATTTGTTTTCGCTTTTAAAAAGAAAGCCCGCGTTCTTATGTGGGCTTTCTTTTTATGTGCTATTCTAGGGTTTTGTCTTTTGTCTATCTGTAAAAGTTATTTATTCCGTTTACTCGTAATAAGTTTATCGGTGAAGAAATCACGAAAATCATTGTAGTAAAGGTCGCCAACAGTAAAGCTGGTGTGGTTCGAGAGCGTTACTCTTGTTCCTTCTACGTGTAAAATATGATTGATGGAAATAATATAACCCCTATGCAGCTGGATGAAGCCCTTTTTAAGGTTCAGTTGTTCTTTAACATCTTTCAAACTTAAATAAGCAATAATTACCTTCTCTTTTGTATGTATTTTGATATAGTTGTGGAAACTTTCAAAAGCAATTATATCTGCATAATGCACTAAAACGGCTTTGTGGTCTTCTGATTTATTTTTGACCAAAAAATAAGTTTCTTGCTCTATATTTTCTATTTCTTCCTCAAAAACACGGTTTACCGTTAATGCAAATTTTGCATAGCCATAAGGTTTAAGTAAATATGCATCAGCTTCTGCTTCGAATGCTTCAAAGGCATATTCCTCATGAGAGGTGGTAAATATCAGTTTCCTGGTTTTGGAGCGTATTGCTTTAGAAAGTTCGATGCCCGAAATCTGTGGCATTTGAATGTCCATAAATATCACATCTACCTGGTCAATCTTGTTAAGTTCGTTCAATGCCACCATTGGATCCGTGTAACTCGCCAAAAGTTTCATGTTTGGGGTATCCGCAATATATTTTTCAAGCCCCGAAATCGAGTTTTGTTGGTCATCAATGGCTATACACCTAATCATTTGTTAATTTGTTTGTATATATAACGAAATTACACCTTTTCATACCGAAAATAGAACGCTTTATCCTGTTTCGCCTTAAATTTTCTTTCTGTTGGCTAATTTAAGGTAAAAAATTGCGTTATGATGTATACAGGAGTGATTAAATGGTATAATCCGATACGAGGTTTCGGATTTATTGCACCCGATGATGGAGAGGAAATGGTTTATGCGGATAACCAGAAATTGATAGGGATTTACCGTCGTTCTTTAGTTGTAGGAACCAAAGTTCGCTTTAATTTAGAACAAGGGCAGGTAGGATGCCAAGCGACTAATATTGTAGTCCTAAATATTGGTTTTGACTAACATTTGCACCGATCTGTAACGAAAACAGACCGATCTATGTAACCTATTGCTGAAAGTAAGGACAGAATACGATCTTCGTTTACAATCAATGAAAAGGTAGAAATTTTAATCTAGACGGCGTTTGTTTGGGAGCAATAAACATTAAAATTTTTTATTTAACATCTACCTATTAATTTTTCATATCTAGATTATCTCTCTTTCCTATCTAAATTAGCGCTCTTTTTTAGATAGGATTTATTTTTTTTCGGATAACGTTTTTGCTTAAATTCGTAATACTCTTGGGGGTACAGATACATTTAAAGCAATTGTTCATGAATTTTAAAACCTTAGTTCTTTTGTTAAGTACAGTTTCTACTGCACTTATTGGTGGCCTTTTTTACGCATATTCCTGTTCAGTTATTCCAGGTTTGGCCCGTCTTTCTGATGCTTCCTTTTTACAAGCCATGCAATCCATAAACCGGGCTATTTTAAATCCATTATTTTTTATTTCCTTTATGGGCACGCTAATTATATTACCCATAAGTGTTTTGTTTTTTAGAGAACAAACTATGGTGTTTTACCTGCTTTTGGCGGCAACCTTATTCTATTTTGGCGGCGTATTTCTGGTTACTATAATTGGGAATGTACCCCTTAATAACCTTTTAGATGGGGCAGATCTTGGTAAACTTGGTGCAACAGAACTAACTGCATTGCGCGAAAAATTTGAGTCGAGCTGGAATTTATTCCATCGGATCAGGACCATAGCCTCATTTATCTGCATTGTACTGGTGGCGTATGCAGCAATATTGAGCCGTGATGCTTAAGGCTTGTATGTCAGGTTTGTAGCTTTGGAGACGGTTGTAAATCCGTATTTATCTGCATGCACGTATATTAAAACCCTTTAATCTAGCTATCAGAATCTCTTCAATTGAACCTAATAATCATCAATTGTGTCTATTTGTGTCTTTTTTTAATGACAAGGACTTTAAAAACTGCTTGTTTTTATTTTTATGGCTTAAAATGTACCGATTTATGTAAAAAAAATACAAATATCAAGAGGTAAGTAAGATAAGACTCGGTTCAAGCCAATGAAACCGATTGTATTTATATTATCTTTGTGTATCTCTATGCGTGTTTACGGTTCATATTCTGATAGCGAATTGGCATTCTTGTTAACTCAAGGTGATGAAATGGCCTTTACCGAAATTTACAACCGCTTTTATGGCTTACTTTTTATCCACGCCAATAAACGCTTAAATGACGATGAAGAAGCAAAGGATGTATTACACCAGTTGTTCGAATCGCTTTGGGTTAAGCGTTTACAGGTAGCACCTGACGGTAATTTATCAGCATATTTATATACAGCAGTGCGTAACCGCGTACTGGATGTATTTGCGCATCAAAAAGTAGAAAGTAAATACATTGATTCTTTGCAGGATTATATAGATCAAGACCATGTGTCGACTGATTATATGGTGCGTGAAAAGCAAATGGCGCTATTAATCGAGCGAGAAATTGATGCTTTGCCACCAAAAATGCGCGAAATATTTATTTTAAGCCGTAAAGCGAATAAATCTCATAAAGAAATTGCGCTCGAACTAGAGCTTTCAGAGTTAACGGTTAAAACACAGGTTAAAAAAGCGCTCCGAATTCTTAAATCAAGGTTAGGAGTGGTTATTTATGTTGTTTTCCTTTTGAAAACCTATAGGTGATCTGCTATTGTGGGTTTAAATTCAGTCTTTTCTCTTTAAATTAAGCTGTATTGAAATTATTTTAAAAAAAAATAATTTTTAGATACCCCCAAGACTATAGCTTCGCCGTATATATAATAATCAACCAAACTAGATTTCTTTTTAATGGAGAAAAATGCAAAAAAGCTTTTAGATAAATACCGTGCAGGCCATTGTACACCAGAAGAAATTGCTATTGTAGAAGCTTGGTACCTCCAGTTGCCTTTCGAAAAAGACGCTCCTGATCACTTGCTCATCGAAACCAGCAAAGAAGAAGTATGGAGCCGGTTACGGCCAGGAAGAAAATCTGTAAAATTGGTCACTGTTAAGCGCATTGCAATAGCTGCGAGTATTATTTTATGCTGTAGCGTAGGCCTTTATTTTATGGTAGGTCGCAATACTTTGCCATTAACAGCTAAAACGGAATTAAAAGATATTCTCCCAGGTGGACATACAGCTATATTAACACTAGCCGATGGAACGGTGGTAAATCTGGATGATGCCAAAAATGGTCAGATTGCGAGCCAGAACGGTATTATCATCCGTAAGGCAAAAAACGGCCAACTGGAATACATCATTAAAGAAATCCCAAATGCGTCAGTTACAGGCTCCAATACCATTAGCACGCCCCGCGGCGGACAATACCAGGTAAGCCTGCCCGATGGTACAAAAGTTTGGCTCAATGCAGCCACAACCTTAAAGTACCCTTATGCCTTTGCTAAAAACGAAAGGGTAGTAGAACTTAATGGAGAAGCCTATTTCGAAGTTTCAAAAGATCATACGCGCCCTTTTAGGGTAAAAACAGATGTGCAAACGGTAGAGGTTTTAGGTACTCATTTTAACATTAATGCCTATAAAGATGAAGCCGCTGTTAAAACCACGCTTTTAGAAGGTGCAGTAAAAGTGAGCAATGCTTCCGGTAGTGTAAGCCTGCACCCTGGAGAACAATCGAAACTAAATATAAGTACGGCTAGATTAATTGTCGATCAGGAAATTGATATTGATAAAGAGATGGCCTGGAAGAATAATATTTTCTCTTTTGATAATGATGATCTCCAAAGCATTATGCGGCAGATTTCGCGTTGGTATGATGTAGATGTAGTTTATCAGGGCAAAATTACATCAGAAAAATATGTGGGAGAAATACCAAGGAGCAGCAACTTAGCAGAGGTTTTTAAAATATTAGAACTTAACCATGTGCATATTGAGGTAAAGGGCAAAGTACTTAAGGTATCAGGAAATTAAACAAGAATGGCTTTTCTTTAAAGAGCCGAGCAATCAACCAACCAATTTACGACTAACTAAACTTTATGATGAAAAAACTACCAGAAATTTAGCATCCTACCTTTTAAAAAAAAACCGAAAGCGCGATAACGCTTCCGGTAGAAATTTGGACAAGCAGCTTGCTTCGAAACCCAGCTGCTATTTTTTAACCTCATTCATTACAAAGGTATGAAATTAACTACCCTTTACAACCCCGTGTGCGACATGCGGAGGGTAAAGATTAAATTTTTATTGGTCATGAAATTGACTACGATTTTACTACTGGTTGGTGCCTTACATGTATCGGCAGCCACCTTTTCACAAACGGTAACGCTCTCTCGAAGAACAACTTCGCTTAAACAGCTTTTTAAGGAGATCAAAAAGCAAACAGGCTATTTTTTCTTTTATAAAGGCCAGTTATTACAGGATAAACCAGATGTGACCATAGAACTCATTAAGGCTTCGCTAGTAGAGGCACTGAATGCTTCTTTGAAAGATCAAAACCTGAGCTATAATATCGTTAACAAAACCATCGTAATTAGCGGTAAAGAGAATTTACCGGCACCAACGGCAGGTATTAACGCCAAAGTGGAAATAAAAGGTGTTGTGGCTGATAAAGCTACAGGAGAAACCATTCCGGGGGTAAATATTTCAGTTAAAAACGGTGCGAGTGTAGGCATTACCAACGAAAAAGGTGAATTCAAAGTCAATGTTGATGACAGAAGCATTTTGGTTTTTAGTTATGTGGGATACGACTTGTTCGAAATTAAGGTTACAGGTACTAAAACGTTAAACGTTAAGCTCACCCCCAAGATGACCCAAATGAACGATGTAGTAGTTACAGGTTATCAAACGATTAAAAAAGATAACTATACCGGTAACGCAATTACGATATCCGGCGATCAGCTGAGAAGGGTAAATCCACAGAGCTTGCTCCAAAGTATTGGAACATTCGATCCTTCCTTTAAACTGATAGATAATAATCTTGCCGGCTCCAATCCCAACCGAATTCCTTCTATCAATGTTAGGGGAGCTTCAGCACTGCCAAGCGGTGATGGGCAGGTGTTGAGAAGGGATGATATTCTTGGAACAGCAAACATGCCTGTTTTTATGCTTGATGGTTATGAAGTAAGCGTGCAGAAAGTATTTGATCTGGATGTGAATAGAATCGCATCGGTAACCTCATTAAAAGATGCGGCTGCAACGGCAATCTATGGTTCGCGCGCGGCCAATGGTGTAATTGTGATTACGACTAAAACACCATTAGAAGGAAAATTAAGGATAGAATACAATTATGAACTGAATCTTACTGCTGCGGATCTAACTGATTATCAGGTGTTAAATGCAGCTGAAAAACTAGATTATGAAGTTTTGGCAGGTTTATACAATTCTACGAAACAACAGGTATCTCAAGATCAGCTCGATGAGATCTATTACCATAAAAAAGCCAATGTTGTTGGTGGCATTAACAGTTATTGGCTATCGCAACCCCTTCGTAATACCATAGGGCATAAACATGCTGTAAATCTGGATGGTGGTTCACAAGCATTCCGGTACAATGTAAATCTTCGTTACCAAACCAGGCCAGGAGCAATGAAAGGATCGGCAAGGGACCAATATTCGGGAGGAATGAGTTTCCAGTATAATGTGAAGAAAATTCAGTTCAGAAATGAATTATCCATTACACAGGTAGGGGCTACCGAATCTCCATATGGCGATTTTTCTAATTATGTTAGGATGAATCCTTACTACCCATTGCAAGATGCTAATGGCATGACGATGAGGATTTCTGATGTATATGAAAAACAGGATCGATCGAAAGAATATGTTTTTAATCCACTGTTTGACGCTGGCTTAAGTAGTTTCAATAAATCGAAGTACACCGAAATTATTGATAACCTTTCTGCTGATGTAGAGGTGGCGAACAACCTTCGGTTAAGGGCGCAAATGAGCGTAACCACGCGATCAAATTCTGATGATGTATTCACATCCCCCCTGGCAAATAAATATTACCTGTACACAACAGATAAAATAGATGAAAAGGGCGAATACATGAACAGGGAAATGAAAGAAACCTATTGGGATAGTAATATCAGGTTAACCTGGCTAAAACAGATCGGTGGCAATTATTTTAATGCTTTAGTAGGTGTAAATGCCCGAACAGAGCTGCGCGATCAAAAAGAATTTACTGCTATTGGATTTGCTAATGATCGTTTTACCAGCATAGGCTTTGCCAAGGGCTATGCAGAGGATGGAAAACCGCAAAGCAGGCTCGAAAAAGCACGACTTTTTGGCTCTTTCTTTACCATGAACTATTCGTATAAAAACCGGTATCTAATGGATGGAACCGTGCGTATTGATGGATCTTCAAAATTCGGCGTGAACAATAAGCTGGCTCCTTTTTGGTCTTTCGGATTAGGATGGAATGTACATCAGGAGGAATTTTTTCAGGGTAATCCGGTAATTAGCCAACTGAGAATAAAAGCTTCTACAGGTCTCACCGGTTCGGTAGAGTTCGATCCTTATTTATCAAAAACCATTTATAAATATAATACAGGAAACTGGTATTCATCGGGTATTGGTGCCAGTGTTAACAGTTATGGGAATGAAAACCTTGGGTGGCAAAAAACGAGGATGACGGATATTGGTATCGATATCGGTTTGTTTAAAGATCGTGTAATGATTACGCCGAGAATATATAAGAAGTTTACCAAAGATATTCTCGCCGATATTACATTACCGCCATCAACAGGGTTTCTGTCTTATAAAGAAAACCTTGGCGACATGGAGAACAAAGGCGCTGAGCTGGGGCTAACCATAGATGCAGTAAGAAGCAAAGACTGGTCGGTAAACCTGAATGCAAGTATGGTTTCCAACAAAAACAAAGTGGTGAGAATCTCCAACGCATTAAAAAAATACAATGATAGGGCAGACGAACTGCAGTCGTTAAAACCAGGAGATGGTGGTTACAGGGGTATTCCCTTGCTTAGATTTAGCGAAGGGCAACCTTTTAATGCCATTTATGGTGTACGTTCGTTAGGCATCGATCCTGAAAACGGACGTGAATTATACCTCAAAAAGGACGGTACACTTACATACGACTACGATAAGAGAGATTATGTGGTAATTGGCGATCCTAATCCTAAAGTGAGCGGCTACTTTGGTGGAACAGTTAACTATAAAAGATTTAGCTTGTACGTACAGTTTCAAACTTTTTTCGGGGGCGACAAATATAATCTGACACTGGTAGAGCGTGTTGAAAATGCTGATCCAAGATATAACGTTGATAAGCGTGTATTCGAAGAAAAGTGGAAGCAGTCTGGCGACCTCTCTTTCTATAAAAATATAGCAGATAATGGCGAGACGGATGTAAGTTCGAGATTTATACAGCCAGATAATCTGATCAACCTTCAATCGGTAAACCTTTCTTATGATATGAATAAAAAAATCGCATCTAAATTATCGATGTCGAGTCTCATGTTTCAGATTACGGCCAATGATGTAGTGCGCTGGTCATCAGTAAAAGAAGAAAGAGGCATTAATTATCCGTTTACCAGGAGTTTAACCTTTTCTGTTAGAGCAGCTTTTTAAGCTATTAATGAACAGATTTAAAATATAAAAACATGAAAATTAGATTGTTAATATGCCTCATCTTGATAACAGGATTATTGAGTTCCTGCAAGAAATGGCTGGAAGTTGAGCCAGAATCAGAAATTGCTGCTCCAATTTTATTCAGTACAGAAAGTGGCTTTATGGAAGCCATAAATGGCGTATATAACCGTAGTATAGAATCGGATCTGTATGGCAAAGAACTCACATTTGGAACAACAGAGGTACTTGCACAAAATTTTTCGATGCGTGATGACGGACAGGATTACAGACAGACCTCATTGTACAATTATAAACATGGAGAATTCATCAAGCGTAAGGATAGAATATGGGCTGGTTTATACAATGCAATTGTTAACTGTAACCTCATCCTCGAAAACGTAGATGCAAAAAGGAACATTTTTACTGGTAGTAATTATTCCATTATCAAAGGCGAAGCACTTGCATTAAGAGCATATTTGCATTTCGATCTGTTGCGTCTTTTTGCGCCTTCTTATTTGAGAAATCCCTCCGCAAAAGGAATTCCATACGCTAACAAATACACGAAGGAGATTACTCCGGTTTCAAACGTATCAGAAACCATTGATTTGATCATCAAAGATTTGGAAGAGTCGAAACAATTATTAGTTGTAGATCCGATTCGGAGTGCCAATTATATTGTGAATTATCCCTTAGTAACCGATACGCTGAAAAATACAGAAGAGAAAAATCCAAGTCTTTTCTTGCAGAACAGAAGGCACCGTTTAAATTATTATGCAGTATGCGGAACCCTTGCCCGGGTTTACCTTTATAAAAATGATAAAGTTAAAGCCTTACTGAACGCTAAGGAGGTTATCGACTCGAAAAAATTCCCATGGACGGCAAAAAGTGATTTTGAGGCATTCGAAGATTCGAAAAAAGATCGTATCCTTTATAAGGAACTCGTTTTTGGATGGTATATACCAGGTGCTGCAAAAGAAATAAAAGATAATTGGTTTCAAAGTGGTACCAGGGGCTTTTATTTGATTGAGGACGCCGCAGATTATATTTATGAGAAGGCAACGGCCGGAGCAAGTGATTCTCGTTATAAATACTGGTTATCGGCTACTTCCAGTCAATCGTCAAGATCTTACGACATCGTTAAATACCGTAGAAATCCATTAAGTGCTGAGACAGGTGCAAATTTACATTACCTGATGGCTCCTGCAATCAGGCTCAGCGAGATGTATTACATCGCTGCCGAATGTTCCTATGCAAACAACCCCACAGTCGCAGTGAATTACCTTACACAGGTTCGTGAGGCGAGGCAAATAGGCGATCCTTTGACCATAAACAACGAAGAAGATTTATTAAAAGAACTGCTTAAAGATGCCCGTAAAGAATGGTTAGCAGAAGGTCAGTTGTTTTATATGTATAAGCGGCTTAATAGAGGTATAGTAGGGCAAACTGGCGTAACCATTCCTGCTTCCGATAACATTTTTGTGCTTCCTCTTCCTAACGATGAGATTGTATATGGTGGCAGATAAAACAATTTGAAATTTTATTAATAGCAAATTATGAAAATATATATATTAATATTCGCAATCATTTGCCTTGTTTCTTGCAAGAAAGCAGAAGAGATGCGTTTTGATCACAGTGCTAATGTTTATTTCGACATTTATAATGGAGATAAAGACAGTATAGTAAGAACCTTTGCCTATAATCCTACACTGGCTCAGGATACCGTATGGCTACCGGTACGTTTATCCGGAATCAGAACAGATGTAGAGCGAAAATTTAGTGCACGGGTAGATGCTGATTCTTCTACGGCCACTCCCGGAGTCCATTACGAAGCTTTGAAAACTCAATATTCAATCCTTCCGAATAAAGGATTAGGATATATTCCTGTGGTAATTTATAATAAAGATAAGGAACTTGAAAACAGATCGGTTTCCATACTCATCAAATTAACCGCTACACCAGATCTGGGTATCGAAAATCCTTATCTGATCCGGGCAAAAGTAGTATTCTCTTCCAAACTGGAAAAACCAAGCTGGTGGGATACCTGGCCACTCCCTCCTTATTCGAGAACCAAACACGAGTTGTTTATTCTGGTAACCGGGCAAACCTCCCTTACTACCGATGGACTGGACGCACCAAAAAACCTCTATTATGTGGGATTATTGACTACTATGCTAAATAATCCGTTTAATTGGGTAACTAAAAATGAGGCAAAGGGCTATGTAATTGAAGAGGTAACTGCAGGAAATACCAATAGTTATTATTTCTACAATAAAAAAAATCCGGCCAAAAAAACATTATTGAGAAAAAACATGCAGAATGGCAAATATTATTTTATAGATGAAAACGGTAATGAGGTTATTTAAATGTAAAGACATGAATATTAAAAAATTAATCTTATTGATAATTGGTATGATTTCTCTTGCCGCATGTCATAAAGACTTGGGCAATTATGATATCGATATGCCTATCGAGCCTAAACTGGCCAACCTCGATTCTGTTTATACTGCAAGTGTAGGTGATAGTTTGATCATCAAACCGAAGATAGAAGGTGCTGATGCAGCCAATGTAGAACTTCAATGGAAAATCAGTGTAATGGAAGGAAATGACGTGCTATATACCGGTCCAGCTTTGAGGATCATATTCGGTTTGCAGGCTAAAAGATACGCCGCCCGTCTTACGGTTTTCAATAAAGCAAATGGAATGAAATATTTCCATAAGTTTTACATAGATGGTGGAACCGAATTTGCCAGCGGTACAACGGTATTGAGTGTCGAAAACGGAATAACACAGTTCTCATTTGTCAAACCAGATGGGAGTGTAAAGGCCCGTTTGTACAGGGCAATGCAAGGGAAAGATTTGCCTGTAACCCCCAAAAATTTATTTCTGCTTAAAAATACATTTACAAACAACTTACTGGGGTATTGGATTATTACCAAAAACGGCGGGATCAGATTGGAGCCTAATACCATGCAGGAAGATCCAAAATATCCCAACACACTGAAGGATAACTTCTTTACACAACCAGATAATCTTGAGGTTGGCTCACTGATCTCGCATCCTCAAGGCGTAATGATGGGCATTGTAAATGGTAAATTTTACGGTGGAACAACAAGTACATGGGATCAGGCAGCTACTTACGGAATGTTCGGCTTACCTGCTGATGGTGATTACGAATTGGCCCCTTCTTTTGTGATGAGCTTTACACAATCAGCTACTTATTTTATAGGCTTTGACAGAAACAGAAAGCAATTTGTCCGGATCAATCTTTATGGCGCACCTGTTTACTTTGGTACCCAATACTCGGTTACCACAACAAATGCTTTTGATCCTTTAAATGTGGGTATGGAACTTATTCATTTGGAGCAACTTAATAATGCAGATTGTTTTGCCTATTGTAAAGGGACCGATGGAAAGGTTTATGAATTAAAGTTCAATGTTCAGTTTAACGGGCCGTTTACCTTTACCCCTCAACATAAACGTCTTTTTGTACGCCAGGATTTAATTAACGAAAATACAAAATGGAGTGGTGCTAAAAATGGGGTAATCTATATTGCCAATGGCAGTAAAGTGTATCGGTATAATCCTGTAAATGAAGAACTGAGAGAACTGGCTACTAGCTTTAGTGGTAAATCGATTACGATGCTAAAACTTACCGAAGATGAAGAAACACTGATGGTAGGAACAGAAGAGACCGTTTCATTTCTAAATATAGCTACAGGGATGAATGGTATACTCATTAAAAAGATCGAAGGAATTCCCGGCGCTCCGGTTGATATCGCAATCAGAAAATAAACCTGTTCCATGCTTAGGCTATATCCTGGGCATGGAAATATTTAAATTATAAAAAAACATACAAATGAAAATCATAAAATTAGCAGTATTGGCCATTCTATTCCCTGTTTTAAGCTGGGCACAAGTGCCAAATTTTAGTTTAACAGGTAAAATAGGCACATTGGGCACTCCTGCCAAGGCCTATATCGATTATATGGACAATGGTGTAAGTCATGAAGATTCAGTAGCGCTTGTTAACGGAAGTTTCAAGTTTGCCGGACATATTTCTGGCATCGCCTACGCCCGCATGGCACTCGATCATACTGGTGGGGGTAAAGGTAAGGCCGTTTATACCGGAGATGTGATTTATTTTTATTTTGGTAAAGAGCAGGTAAGCATTACTTCTAAAGATTCTTTGGAAAACGCTGTTTTTAGTGGCTCGAAAGTTTACCAGGAATATGATACCTATAACAAAGCCATCGGAGGTACCATTATGGCGCTTACCAAAGCGGTTAACGCCGATTTTAACCGTGGTACACCCGAGCAGCAAAAAGATACCGCTTACATGAAAGCGGTAGACCTGCGCTTCAGAAAAAACATCCAGAACCGAACCGACAAACAGTTTCAATTTGCTAAAGAACATCCAAATTCATACTTCGCTTTAGTGGCACTTTCAGAAGCTGCCGGAAGTAAGGTTGATGTAACCAAGGTTGAACCACTTTTTAATGCAATAAATAAAGCGTACCGCGAAACCGATATGGGCAAAGAACTCGCTCAGCGTATCGCTGCAAGTGGCATTACTGCTGTTGGAAATGTTGCGCCACTTTTTTCGCAGAATAATGTGGTAGGCAAGCCAGTTTCTTTAGCCAGTTTAAAAGGAAAAGTGGTACTGGTTGAGTTTTGGGCAAGCTGGTGTGGACCATGCAGGGCCGAAAATCCGAACCTGGTAAAACAATACCAAACCTATAAAGATAAAGGCTTTGAAATTATTTCAGTTTCATTGGATAATGTAAAAGAGCGCTGGTTAGAAGCGATTGAAAAAGACGGTTTAGACTGGATTCATGTTTCTGATCTGAAAGGATGGAACAATGAAGTGGGCCGTTTATATGGCGTACGCGCCGTGCCTGCCAGTTTTCTGGTAGATGCACAGGGCAAAATTATTGGCAATGGTTTACGTGGCGAACCTTTGAATAAAAAACTTGCTGAAATATTCAATTAGTTACTGGCTGATAAAATATAGATCATGAAAAAGATGCTAACGGCATGCCTGATGCTGGTTTCACTGCTCACTTTTGGGACTGCGAAATATCGGGAGAAAATTGACTTAAAGGTTTTGTATGTTGGGTATAATCCCGATAAACCAATGCCGAAAAATGTAGTTTATTATTCAACTACACCAAGTGTGGTCGAAAAAATATACAAAACCAGAATGGCAGATTTTAAAGCCTTTTTGGAACAGCGTTTTACTGAGGTTATGGTGATAGATGTGGCTGATTATAAGGTAGAAATGTCTGACGGGGTAGATGTAACGCTGATGGATGCCGGTCCAGTGGTGCTACCGGCAAACTTTAGTCGCCCAATGGTTTTAATGCATGCCATGGCACCCAATGTGGGTTTACCTTTAGGTTTAAAATTTGATTGGTACTGCCAGTGTTTGGATGATGAAGCCTTGAACATCAAAACCGATCATCCCATTTTTAATACGCCAAATGCCGTAAAACTAAGCATGGTGAAAAAACCAACTCCAGGTTCTTTTTTTAACGGACACCAAGGTATAGAAACACCCAGGCAAATGGATAGGTGGCAAGTGGTAAGACAGGGTTTTTCTTCTAAAGAGCCTTACCTGATCGGCATGGTTTCGCATGGCGAAGGATTTAACGATTCGCCCGATGCTGAATCTATTTCAGGTGGCGTTTGCCTTAAAAATGCCGAGGCAGTAGCACTAGGCCGCCAGGGAAATTACTTTATGTGGGGTTTTGCAGGCTCACCTGATTATATGACAGATGAGGCCAAAGATGTTTTTGTAAATACGATCTGTTACATCAAGAAATTCGATCACCTTCCGGCTATTGTAAAAAAAGTGCAGATCGAAACCCGTAGCGGCATAGATGAGCTGATTTATCGGTTAAGTAAAGATCTTTATAATCAGGCCATTGTATCACGCCGTGAAGGTAACCTTCGGATGCTGAAAATGCAACAGGAATTAAAGGATAAAAAAGCAAAGGGAGAAGATATTGGCCATGGCAACGAAATGTTTTTAAAAATGCCCGTAACCAACGATACCCAATCTTTTGCGGATTATGTAAAAGGTTATGCTGGAGATAGTTTATTTGCTATTTATGGTACTAATATCAATCTCTATCACAAGTATTACCGTCAAAATTATGAGTATTTTTATCCTTCTGGTGTGTATACCCTTCAGTTAGACCGTGATGCACAAAAACTAGGTATTTCTAACCGTAAAGTGGCACTTTTAGATAAATGTGTAAGTTTATTGGAGGCCAACAGAGAGGTAGAGATGGCACAGCGCTTGCTCGAACGTTATACTACTCAAAAATTCAGCAAAGCAGCTGAATGGAGAAAATGGCTCAATGCAAACCGCAATAACCTTTTTTACACCGAATCTGGCGGTTTTAAATTCATGGTGAATACCTATGGGAAAAACATTCCTGTTGGCCAACAACAAAGCTACCAATTACCAAAAGCCATTGTAAGTGGTGAACCTACCACAGCCGATCCTGTAGCCGTTTCTGCGAGGTTTATTTCCAATAATGGCAATAAAAAGGACAGTTTGCTTATCGAAGCCAAAATTTTAAAAGGCTGGCATATTTATGCTTATGTATCTAAAGATAATCCATTTGTGGTTACCGAAACCAGATTGGAACTTCCTGAAGGTGCAGTGGCCGATAAAGAATGGAAAACAACAGCAGCTATTCCTTATCCGGGCAATGAGGGCATGTTTATTTTTGAAGGAAAGGCAAACTTTAGGATTATGGTCGATTACAGCAAGGCCAAAGCAGGCACTAAAATTAAATGTGGTTTATACTATCAGGTGTGTGATGAAACCAAATGTTATCCACCGAAAGAAAAGATATTGGAGATAATCATTTAAGCTATCTATGCGCTCGGCATGGCCGGTAAAATGGCCTTGCCGTTTTTTTAACCTTTAACTTAAAATATGAAACCTTTTTTAAGGCTTTGTCTCCTGGCTTCTTTGTGCCTGTTTGCATGTATTTCTGTATCGGCACAAACCACTGTGAACAAAGTTGATTCTTTGCACAATAGGCTTTTATCAGAAATGATTGCCGTACCTGCTCCCAATTTTACTTTAAAAGATCTCGACGGAAATGTAGTATCCTTAAAGGGTCTAAAAGGGAAAGTAGTTGTACTCGATTTCTGGTCTACATGGTGTGTGCCCTGCAAAAAATCTTTTCCTGCGATGCAGCTTGCTGTTAATACCTATAAAAATGATCCATCGGTAAAGTTCTTATTTATCCATACCTGGGAAACCAGCAAAACACCAGTTGAAGATGTAAAAAAGTACATCGCACAATCTGGTTTTAATTTCCAGGTGCTAATGGACCTGAAAGATGGAGCTGGGCGTAATGCTGCGGTTGAAGATTATGGTGTGAGTGCCATACCTGAAAAATTTATCATCGATAAAGCAGGCAACATTGTATTTAAACTAACCGGTTTCACCGGAACAGATGCCGCTGCGCTCCAGGAAATTTCTGAGCGGATTACATTGGCAAAAAATCATAAATAACAAATGAATAACTCCATAAAGGGAATAGCGGTAACGATAGTTATGCTCTTCAGCTTAAATGCTGAGGCCCAGAAAAAACAGGTTGCCAAATTTCAGAAAACCATCTTAGAAGCAGTTAAAAAAGCGTATCCTGCAAGTGTACGGATATGGGGTTTCGACGTACAGCAAAACCAAAGAACCAGTGCTCAGTTTAGTGGGGTGGTAGTTAGTGCCGATGGTTACATCTTAACTGCTGCACACACCATTTTACCCGGTAAAAATTATAAGGTTTTTTTTCCTGATGGCCGCGAATGCATCGCGCTAGCTCTTGGTAAAATAGAAAATAAAGAAACGCCAGGCATTCCAGATGTGGGCATGATGAAAATTACCGATAAAGGCACCTATCCATTTGCTGAAATGGGTTATTCGGCAAGTTTGCTTAAAAACGAACCTTGTATCAGTATTTCTTATCCAGAAAGCCTGAACCAGGCCTTACCAACCTTAAGATTAGGAAATATTGCAGAAGTGAAAAATGAATATGGTTTTATCCGCTCTACCTGCAAAATGGAACCAGGTGATTCTGGTGGCCCACTATTTGATTATTATGGTCGTGTAATTGGATTGCACAGTGCCATTGATGTTTCAGAAGACATGAATTTCGAAATTCCGATCGACCTTTACCGCCATTATTGGACAGCCTTGAACAGTGAAACGCTTTATATGGCTTTCCCTGAAAAACAAGATAGTGTGAAAACAGATCCCTTGTCTTTGCCGTTACAGAAAGAAAGTAAACAAAAAGCTTTACATCCTGATTTTGATATATCAATGCTTAAAAACAGCTGCTTTTCTATCAAAAGTATGATAAAAGGAAAAAACCAGGATATTTATGCCACCTTATTGAATGTTAGCACGGCAAATGGAGCTAAAAAACAGTTTTTACTGAGTAAAAACACGATGGTTGGCGAACAAGCGGAATATAATATTAATGGAGTTGTGTTGCCAATTAAGTTAATTGGAAAAGATCAGGAAAACGACCTCGTTTTATTTGAACTTGATCAACGGATAAGCGGTGGAATTGATTTAAATATTTCTGATACCGACAGCGTTAGAATAGATATGGGTAAACTTCTTTATAGCATTGATCCCGCTGGCAAAGTGATGCACAGTATTTTGGGCAGTAAGCTATTTAATTTGCCGAAAATAAACAGTCAGCCTTATTTGGGCGCAATGGTAATGTATAATTCCAGCCCCGTTCAGTTTTCGTTAATCAAAGCAGGCAGTCCGGCAGAAAAAGCGGGAATAAAAGTTGGAGATGAGCTGATCAGCATAAATGGTAAACCAATAAAAAAAGCAGGTGATTTCGCAGCGGAAATAATAAAGTATTGGGCAGATGACGAGGTTACTTTTGAATGGGGAAATGCTTCAGTTAAGATGAGTAAAACACTAAAACTAGAAGGACGGGGTCAGTCGGCATTTAATCACCCGGCAGAGAAATTTGAAGGTGGAAAGTCGGAACGAAGAGATGGTTTCAATGCTGTTTTTACACACGATGCAGCTATTAAAGCCAATGCCTGTGGTTCTCCTGTTTTCGATTGGGAAGGTAATTTTTATGGGATTAACATCGCGAGGTTTAGCCGAACAACCACAATAGTGGTACCAAAGAAAACGATAATAGAATTTGTTTTGAAGACTATTCAGTAGCTTAGTTATCGCCACGGAAACACAGAAGTCACGGAGTTTCTAGTGGTCGGTGTCTCACAGACCACTGCGTGAATTTATTGCCAGGAATATATTTCGGTCGGTGAGATACCGACCGATAAGAACTGCCTAAACCTAAGCGCACTGCACCTGCTTGACAAAAGCGATACATTATGCATTATTATTTGGAGCGGCTTGCCTTTGCAACTATTAAAGTTTGTTCCCGTGCTTCGCTGTATCCCTCCGCTGCGCTTTGGGGATGCCGCTACACCCGGGGCTAAACACTCTTTTTCTGCGAGGAACCTTATGCATATGGAATTACCTGAATTAACCTTTGGTGAGTTCGCTTCAGGCTTGGTTCGGCGTAGCTTCTGTCCACAGTCCCCAGTTAAATAAACCTTATTGCAGCGGCTATCCTTTTTGTTTCAAGACTAATTGTTTATATAGCTCATTCACAAAAAGATAGAAGCGGAAAGAAGGACTGCCCAAACCAAAAAGCACTGCAACTGCTTTACAAAAATGATGCATTACGCATTATTATTTGGAGCGCTGTGCCTGTGCCACTAATAAAGTTTTTTATTCTATTGGTCGGTGTCTCAACAACGTTTTATTTCGGTTGGTGAGACAGCAACCGATAAAAAGGTTCTTCACTGCGTTCAGAATGACAACTAAAGAATGAAGCTATGATGCCTATTTCTTCAGCAATGTATCAATCTCTGTATTAAATTCTTTCACAAATTCATCATAAAATTTGCCAGTTGCCGGACCATTAAAACCAGTATGAATCTGCGCTACATTGCCCTGTTTATCGATGATTATTGTGGTTGGAAAAGATAAAAAAGAATCGAGTGCGGGCAACGATTCAGATACAACCTGTTTATCGGCGGTACCTGCAATAACCTGTTCGTAATCTATTCCAAAACGTTCGCGGAAACGTGTCATCACCTTTTTTGCATATTCGGGTTCGGTTGAGCGCTCATAATGCAAAGCAATAATTTCTACACCACGATTCTTGTTTTCTTTGTACCAGGGCGCAATAAAGGTGGCTTCATCAACACAATTTGGGCACCAGCTTCCGGTTATGGTTAAAATTACCACCTTGTTTTTATATTTTTCATCCTTTAACGAAATCTTTTTGCCGTTTACATCAGGGAAGCTAAAATCAAGCGTTTTGTATCCTTTTTTCAGGTAGGTAAGCTTGTAAGGATCAGGCAGGGCAGCATCTTTATTTTTTGTTCCGGTAAAAGGCTGGCTTCCCCTTGCACCTAAAATTTCGCCAGTTAACGAGCCATCAGTCTGGAAAGTTCCTTTGTAATAGGAAGGAGAGGAGCCAATAAAGCTGGAAAGTTGAAATTCATTTCCTTCTACTACACCTTCCAGATAACGCGAATCGCCTGTTACACGGAGAAAAGTGCCTGTAAGTTTGTTACCCGTTTGCTTAAATAAACCTACGGTTTTCTCTTCTTTACCATTAGGCGATTTAAAAACTACATCATAACTGCCAGAATAGTCTGCCACTACAGGTTTACCTGTTGTTTTAAAACGGTAATTTTTTCTTTCAGCAACAATTACCAAAGGTTTGCCAGTTTTATCTTGTTTTCTTAATGTACCTGTTAATTGGTCACCATCTATCGCAAATGCGAGTTCATTATCAAATTGATCCAGTTTGATAAAAAGCGAATCGGCTGTTTGTTTTAAAAGGCCACCTTCGAAGCTTTCTTCAGCATTGCGGAAATATAATTTCTGCTGACCGCTTTTTTCGCTGATCTCGAAGTTAAAAGGGATTTCTAATCCTTCCTTTACCTTAGCTATTCCACGCCAGTTACCGAGGGCAACAAATGCTTTTTGTTTTTTCTCATGAAGTTTTGCTTCCTGGTTTTTTACCAGCGCGGCATGTTCCTGGGCATAGGCGAAGGTTATTGATATGGCCAATGTGGCTGTTAAAAGGGATTTTAGTTTCATTGGGATGTGTATTTGACGACTAAATTAGTAGACAAAGATATGGATGTAATTGGCAAAGAAAAAATATTTCAATAAAAATCTATAAAAACTATAGGATAAATGGAATAAGTTATACCTTTGCAGCAGTTATTTTAAAATACTTATCAAGAAAGGCGGAGGGAATGGCCCTGTGAAGCCTTAGCAACCATCTAATTTTTAGAATTGGTGCTAATTCCATCTCAGATGAATCTGGGGTAGTTAAGTCAGTTGATTGCGTTATCCTTATAAGATATATGGAGCACTTCTGATTTATGGGGTGCTTTTTTTTTGCCCCGATGCACGCTTGAAAAGTAAATACGGTTTAAAGAAAATTATTCAAATGAAAAAAACAGACGAGCTAAAAGCCATTAATGCAAACCTTAATGCATACTTCCGAATGCGCTGCCCTGTTAAAATCGCTCCATTTTAACAGGTTTCTTTAGGCTAACCATTCCTTTTTATTTTTAAAAACAAATACGTTTTAGTCGTAGTGGAATTGTTTTGCCCAAAAATATTATCCCTTTTTAACTAATTAACTACACAATATGTTTAAAAATTTAAAATCAATAACGTTTATCTTGCTGCTGTTCCTGGCGCAAAAGCTTTATGCTCAGGATGTAACGGTTACCGGAACGGTGAAATCGGCAGACGGTGAAACACTCCCTGGTGTTTCCGTTTTAATAAAAGAAACCAAACAAGCCACCATTTCTGACGCAAAAGGAGCTTTTTCTATTCATGCACCGGATAAGGGCACCTTGGTATTTTCTTATATCGGTTTTAAGAGCCAGGAAATACAGATCAATAAAAATGCAGGCCCCATTTCGATCATTCTTCAGTCAAGCGATAACGCGCTGGATGAGGTGGTGGTTACAGCATTGGGTATTTCAAGACAGAAGAAATCGCTTGGTTATGCTGTTCAGGAATTAAAAGGGCAGGATTTAGCCGAAGCTAAAGAATCCAACCTCGTAAATGCACTGGCCGGAAAAATAGCCGGTGTTAGGGTAACCAATAGCCAGGGGAGCATGGGTTCCTCGCGTGTGGTCATCAGAGGGGAAACATCTATTGCCGGAAATAATCAGCCATTATTTGTGGTTGATGGGATTCCGGTAGATAATTCTCAGTTAAATTCGGCAGGGGCAAGAGATTATGCCAATACCATTTCGGATATTAATCCCGAAGATATAGAATCGATGAGTGTGTTAAAAGGACCAAATGCCGCTGCACTATATGGTTCTAGGGCTGCAGCAGGAGTTATCCTCATTAAAACTAAAACAGGTAAATCGAAAAAAGGATTGGGTATTGCCATTAACTCAAACGCAGTTTTAGAAACCTTGCTTACGCTGCCCGTGTATCAAAATGCCTTTGGTCAGGGATCGGAAGGCAAATTTAGCTATGTAGATGGTGCAGGTAAAGGCATTAACGATGGAGTAGATGAAAGCTGGGGCCCGAAACTGGACGGCAGATTAATCCCTCAGTTTTTTTCGAAAGGAGTAGCTGTTCCATTTGTGGCACATCCTGATAATGTGCGCGATTTCTTCCAAACTGGATATTCATTAAACAATGGGGTATCAATTGCAGATGCGGGCGAAAAGTACGACTTCCGCTTATCGTACAATAACCTGAAACAGGTAGGTATAGTGCCTAACTCCGGACAGGGCAAAAATTCGTTTGTGCTGAATACTACAGTAAAAGTAACACCCAGATTAAGTTTAACCGCAAATGCAAACTACAGCAAACTTAATTCTGATAATTTACCTGGAACGGGTGGTTCAAGATCAACCAGTACCATGTTGCAGTTTACCTGGTTCGGCCGTCAGGTTGATATCAACCAATTGAAAGATTATTTGGATGAAAACGGAAAAACGTTTAACTGGAACAATAGCTATTACAGCAATCCATATTGGGTAGCTTACGAAAATACAGTATCGCAAAATCGCAGCCGGATTATTGGAAGTTTAGCCCTTAACTATAAGATTATTGATGGGCTTGATTTCAATTTCAGATCAGGGACCGATTATTACAACGATAGACGTAAAGTTAGGATTGCCTATGGTACCAATGGAACGCCTTTCGGCTCTTATACTGAGAGTGCTTTTACAGTAAGTGAAAATAATACAGATGCGACATTAAACTTTAACAAACAGTTGAACGATGATTTTAGCCTAGAATTGTTAGGTGGTGGGAACATCCGTAGGCAATACATCGAGCAGAACGATCAAAGTGCACCTAAATTGGCCATCGCCGGACTTTATACCCTTAAAAACTCTCGTGATCCCCTGATTTCATCAAATAATTTATCGAGATTAAAATCTTATAGTGTTTACGCCTCTGGACAGCTTGGTTTCAGGAATTACCTTTTTGCCAACATCACTGCACGTAACGATTGGTCGTCTACCTTGCCGGCGCAGAACAGGTCGTATTTTTACCCGTCGTTTAACGGAAGTTTTGTAGCAACCGAAGCATTTGACATTAAAAGTGAAGCCCTTAATTATTTGAAAATACGTGGGGGCTGGTCTAAAGTAGGTAAAGATGCAGATCCTTATCGTTTGATCAATACTTATGCATTTAGTGCGCCGTTTAACGCAAACCCTCAACTTACCACAAGTAATATCGATCTTAATCCTAACCTTAAACCAGAAACTACCACTTCAACAGAACTGGGCCTTGAGGCTGTTTTCTTTAACAAAAGGTTACGTTTCGATTTAAGTGCATACAATACCAATAGTTATAATCAGATTTTGGCAGCCGATGTAAGTCAAAGTACCGGGTTTAGCTCAAAACTGCTTAATGCTGGAAAAATAAACAACAAAGGCATAGAAGCACAGTTGGGTATTACGCCAATTAAAAAACTGTTTACCTGGGATATTGATTTCAATTTCGCTGCAAACAGGAGTAGGGTAATTGAACTCGATGCGGAGAAATTATTAACGAATTACATTGTCGCTACCAATTCAGCGCAGGTAATTGCTACCGTTGGACAACCTTATGGATCGCTTTTCGGAACAGCTTTTTTAAGGGATGGCAATGGAAATATTATTGTAAATGCCACAGGTGCACCAGCAACAAACCCAACCAAGCAGGTATTGGGGAAATATACACCAGATTGGATTGGCGGGGTGTACAATACCTTCACGTATAAAGGTATAAGTTTAGGTGTATTGGTTGATGCGAGTATTGGTGGTTCTATTTACAACGGTACTTATGCAACAGGTACTTATACCGGAGTTTTAGCCTCTACACTGCCAGGGAGAGCAGCAGAATACGGAGGTATTTCTTATTATTATCCAGATAATAAAAAGGAAAATGGAACCGTAAGGGTAAACGGAGCTGCTCCGGCAGGTGTAACGGTTTATGATGACGGGATTGTTTTTGATGGCGTAACTACCGATGGTAAACGTAATGAAAAAGTGTTACCTGCCCAACAATATTATAAATCGTTCAGGAATATCGATGAAGCAAATATATTCGATGCTTCTTACGTTAAGCTTCGTGAAGTTAAGCTTAGTTACAATTTGCCAGCAAAATGGATCCGTCCGCTAAGTTTGCAAGGGGTTTCTGTATCACTTGTTGGCCGTAACCTTTGGATTATTCACCGCAATACGGTAGATATTGATCCGGAAGTAGCCTTTAATACTGGCAACGGACAGGGGTTGGAAAGTCTTTCTAACCCGAGCACACGCAGTTACGGTATCAACCTGAATGTTAAATTTTAATCTGACCATCATGAAAAATAAAAAACTATATATACTGGCCATTCTGGCAATTGCATTTTCATCTTGCAATAAAGAGCTCGATGAGGTGAATATTAATCCGAATGCTCCGGAAATTCCACAACCTGATTATTTGCTTACGGGCACCACTAAAACTACAGCCGATACGTATTGGGGTGTAACCAATAATATGAACTCGAGCTTGCTTTTTGCACAACATTGGGCTAAAGTTCAATATACAGAAGAAGATCGGTTTATCTTTTCGAACAGTAGCTTTACCTCCTTATGGTCTACTGGCTACGCACAAAGTATTGCTGGCTTTAATAAAATTATCGAACTGGGCGATGCACAAGGCAATCCAAATTATAAAGGAGTTGCACTTGTGTTAAGGTCGTGGGTATTTTTGTTACTTACCGATGCTTATGGAGATATACCATATTCACAGGCTGGAAAAATTAAACAGTTTGTTACGCCGGTTTACGATAAACAAAAGGATGTTTATTATGGTATTCTTAACGATTTAAAGACTGCTCAGGCAACTTTAGACCCAGCTTCAGGAAAAGTTGTAAGTGGAGATGTAATTTATAGTGGCAATATTGCTTTATGGAAAAAGTTTGCCAATTCTTTACGTCTTCGCATCGCTTTACGCATTGCGGATAAAGAGCCAGCTAAAGCTAAACAGGTAATCGATGAAATACTTGCAGAAGGTGGTACTTATATTAATAGCAAATCAGAGAATGCACAACTATTCTACAGTGATTCACCTCAGCAAAATCCGGTAGCAGCCTCATTTGAAACCAGGAATGATTACCGGATCAGCAAAACCATCGTGGATAAACTTTTTGCGCTAAATGATCCTAGGTTACCAGTTTATGCAAGCAAAACTGATAATGCTACACCTCAAACGTATGTAGGCATTCCGAATGGCTCAACAAATTCAGAAGCCAGTGCAATAGGTTTAGCAAATTCTTCCAGACCAGGAACTTACTTTTTAGCACCAAAAGCACCTGCAGTGATTTTTAGCTATGCCGAACTGCTTTTTGATAGGGCAGAAGCCGCTGCAAGAGGCTATACTACCGAAAATGCAGCTGAGCTGTATAAACAGGCCATTAGGGCATCATTTGATCAATACAGTATAGGTGGAAGTGCTGTTGATGATTATATTAATCAGGCTGCAGTACAATATGATTCAGGCAACTATAAAAAATCAATCGGTGAGCAAAAATGGATTGCTTTATTTGGCCAGGGTTTAGAAGCCTGGACAGAGCAGAGAAGGTTAGATTATCCACAATTAACGGCATCTGTTAATACTGTGTTGAATGGGAAAATTCCGGTACGTTTTATTTATCCAGGTTCTGAACAATCGTTAAATGGACAGAATTATAAAAATGCGGTGAACAGCCAGGGCGCAGATTTATTAACCACTAAACTTTGGTTTGATGCTTTTTAATCAGACAGGAGTAAAAAAGGTGTCAGATGTTAACATCTGAAATTAAAAAACAAAAAACATCCCGATATAATTCGGGACGTTTTTTGTTTTTTACATTAAAGAAAAAGATAAACCTGTTCGGGTTCCTTTCTTTTAATTGGTATTCATCTCGCTAAATCTTCGGCGGCATTGCTCGCCTTGTTTTTCAGGTCTTCAGTGTATCCTTTTGCTTTCTCTACCCATTCTGGGGCTCTATCTAATAGTTCATCTACTATGGATTGCCCGGTAATTGGATCTTTCTTGGTGATATATTTTACGCCAGCATAAACTGCAGCGCCAATAATTGCTGTTTTTAAAATTCCCATGTTCTTTTCTTTTTTAATTAGTTAAACATTTTGAGATCGATTAAAGTTTTAGACAATTTCCTATACCTATTGTTACATGGTCGTTGTTACACCAGTTATTTTTATTTCTTCAATTAACTAAATTTAATAGGACTGGATGATTCCATCTGGCATCATGATTAAAAAGGACGCGTGTAACCTCCGAAGTCCGAGAGCTAAATTTTTAGCTCAAATATTAAGATATTTCATGCCTGATGATATTTTGCCTGTTTGCAGTCGATAAATACCTGTTGCTTCGATAAAATTTTTACAGATTATCACTATTAAATTTATATATTTCGAGCAAAATTACCTTCAAATAAATCGATTATAAACTAAATAGAGTTGCATGAATAAGGAAAACTGTTCAATGAAATCAAAGACTTGAGCATCATAAATTCTTTATCGAAACGCGAACAATTTTTACAGGGAATCATCAATGGGCTAAACCATAACTGATTGTTAGGGGAGATTTCTACCTTCACCCGATTAACATTGAAAATACAAATGAACAAGTCAGATCAAATTACAGGTTACATGAAGCGTGGGGCATTAGTCCTTGCAGTTTCACTTTTTGCCATTGGCAATATCAAGGCCCAAAGCATAATACCTATCGAAACCGCACACAATGCATTGGTGTTAGAAGCCAGTACAAAAAAAGATGTTAACACAATATTTTTTGGAAAGAAACTAGCCAACAAAGAAGAATATGCTCAAGTTACCCCACAATATAAACAGACTGAAGATTATACAGGTCAGCTAAACTCTGTGTATACGCCATCAGGATCAAGGAATTTAGTAGAACCAGCTATTAGTGTTACCCATGCTGATGGCAATAATTCCCTCGATCTGAAATACATAGATCATACTGTTACCACTATTGATGATAATGTGAGTTTAGTAAAAATCAGATTAAAAGATCCCGTTTATAATTTTGAGGTCACCCTATTCTATAAGTCTTTTTATAAACAGGATGTAATAGAACAATGGACGGAAATTAAACATAGTGAGAAAGGTACAGTCGTATTGCATAAATATGCATCGGCCAATCTGCATTTAAAATCAACGCATTTTTGGTTAAACCAATACCATGGCGATTGGGCTAAGGAAATGCAGCCAGAACAAAGTGCAATTACCCATGGCATTAAAACTTTAGATAGCAAACTGGGCACAAGGGCAAATTTGTTTCAGCCTTCTGTTTTTATGATTTCGTTAGATAAACCTGCCGAAGAAAATGAGGGCAATGTTTTATATGGCGCAATGGAATGGAGCGGTAATTTTAAGGTCGATCTTGAGCTGGATTACCAGGATAACCTCCGCATTATTGCCGGAATGAACAATTATGCTTCGCCTTATAGCTTAAAAGCAGGTGAAGTTTTTGCAACCCCTGCTTTTTTGTACACTTTTTCTGATCAGGGAAAAGGCGATGCCAGTAGAAAATTGCAAGATTGGGCACGTAATTATAAAATATTAGACGGAAAAGGCAGTAGGTTAACACTTCTGAATAACTGGGAAGCCACTTATTTTGATTTTAATGAGCAAAAATTGGCCGATTTATTAAAAGATACCAAAAAACTGGGTGTCGATTTCTTTTTGCTTGACGATGGTTGGTTTGGGAACAAATATCCGCGCAACGATGACCATGCAGGGCTTGGCGATTGGCAGGAGAACAAGAAGAAATTGCCAAACGGAATAGCTTCTTTGGTAAAAGAGGCCGATAATGTAGGAACCAGATTTGGAATTTGGATAGAACCCGAAATGGTTAACCCTAAAAGTGAACTTTATGAAAAACATCCAGATTGGGTGGTAAAACAGCCTAACAGACCTGAATACTATTTTAGAAACCAGTTAGAGCTTGATCTGAGTAACCCAAAAGTGCAGGATTTTGTTTTCGGTGTGGTAGATGGTCTGTTTACTAAAAATCCTAAACTCGCTTACATTAAATGGGATTGTAATGCGGTAATTTACAATGCATACTCCACGCATTTAAAAAATCAGTCTCATTTTTACATCGATTATGTAAGAGGTTTGTATAGTGTATTGCAAAGAATCCGTGCAAAATATCCAACTGTGCCAATGATGTTATGCTCTGGTGGAGGTGGTAGAGTAGATTATGCTGCCTTACAGTATTTTACAGAGTTTTGGCCTAGTGATAACACCGACCCCTTAGAGCGTATATTTATACAATGGGAATACTCTTATTTTTACCCAGCCATCAGTAGTTCTAATCATGTAACCGATTGGGGGAAACAGCCAATAAAGTTTCGTACCGATGTAGCCATGATGGGTAAATTGGGTTTTGATATCGTAGTAAGTAAATTACCTGAAAAAGAGCTTCAGTTTTGTCAGGAAGCCATTAAAAACTATAATGATGTAAAACAAACGATCTGGCAAGGCGACCAGTACCGCCTAGCTAATCCACGTACCGGCAACATCGCATCGATGTTATATGTAAATGAGCAAAAAACAGAAGGAGTAATTTTTAATTACCTGGTCAACTACCGTTACGGTGAAAATAGTAAGTATCCGATTAAATTGAACGGCTTAGATGCAACAAAGAAATACTACATCAAGGAAATCAACCTTTATCCGGATACAAAATCTTCAATAGATGCTACTAAAACTTATACCGGCGATTTCTTGATGAAAGTGGGCATTAATCCTATTCTTAATACCACCAGGACCAGTGTGATATTAAAATTAGAAGAAGTGAAGTAATATGGCGTTCGTCATTTCGACTGAAGCGTAGCGAAATGGAGAAATCTAATTAATGGTTTCTCCATTTTTTTACCACAGCGTCCACAGAAAGCAGAACACAGAGGATATGTGGAACATAAATAAATAGGATTGTCATTTCCGCGCAGGCGGGAATCTTAAAGCCCATTTCATGTTTTTGGTCTCCAGAAAATTTTTAAATTTTAATCCACTCTGAATAAATACCATCATCCCTTTTATATTTTAAACATCCTCTTCTTCGCTACCATTCATAACTGCCCGTGGACTTTTTCCAAATTGTTTTTTAAACTCCCTGCTAAAATATTTTGGATCGTTAAAGCCAACCTGGTAAGCTACTTCATAAATGGTAAACCTATTTTGTTTAAACAGCTCCATTGCTTTCTTTAAACGGATCGATTTAACAAAGTCATTTACGGAGAGATTGGTTAAGTTTCTGATTTTTTTATACAAAACAGGCCTGCTCATCCCAACCATCGATGCCAGTTCGGATACCCCAAAATCCTCATCGGTAATATGTTCATCAATGTATTTTAAGAGTTTTAGCATAAAAGCTTCATCAATGGCATTAATGGTGAGCTCTTTTGGCTGTAAGTGGATGTGTTTTAGGAATTTTTGACGCATTACCTGTCTCGACATCAGTAGATTGCGGACATTCAGTAAAAGCAGTTCTGGACTAAAAGGTTTGGTAATATAAGCATCAGCACCAGTTTCTAAACCACTAACCTGGTGGATATGAGAAGAGCGGGCTGTAAGGATAATAACGGGGATGTGGCTGGTCCGTTCATCTTCCTTAAGTCTGCGGCAAAGTTCTATACCATCCATTACTGGCATCATAATGTCACAAATAATCAAATCGGGCAGTGTTTCTACAGCCGTTTCCCAACCCATTAATCCATTTTCACTTTCCGCTATCTGGTAATGTCTGCCAACCAGTGATGTAATTAGTTTTCTGATTTCGCTATTATCTTCCACCACCAATATGGTTTCGGTTGAAATATCAGTTTCTATTTCGGATTTTAAAATTGCTATCCCTTGTTCTGCTTGTTGCGTGTAGCTACCAGTATGGCTTGGATAATCTTTTACACCATCAAAAAGAGCTGTTTTAAAATGCGATTTTCCTTTCTTTAATCTTACGGTAAAGTTAGTGAAACCACGCTCACCATTTTCAGCAGGTGTACTTTCTACGGCAATATGTCCATTATGTTCCTCCACTATTGCTTTAGAAAGTGCCAAACCTATTCCTGAACCGATTTGGGTGGAGTGTTGCTCATCTACCTGGAAATAATCACTAAAAAGATTCTTTAAACTTTCTGCAGGTATACCCAATCCGTTATCTGAAATGCTAATTGCTACTTCGTTGTCCATTTCCAATAGAGAAACAGAGATTTTGCCACCTTTATCGCAGAATTTAAAGGCATTAGATAACAGGTTGAACAGTACTTTTTCGAGCTGCCGTTTATCAAAAAATAGACTGATGTTTTCCTGCTCGTGTACAAATTCGTACTGTATATTATTGGTTTGGGCAAGATGAGAAAAGGAGATGAAAATTTCGTTAATAAAATCGACAATATTATCTTCTGTAACATGCAGGGTAAGATGCCCGGTTTCGGCTTTCCTGAAATCCATTAATTCGGTAATAAGCCGCATTAGCCTGTTGGCATTATTTTTTATTGGAATAATCTGCCGATTTAACTCGGTATCGGTTTGGTATTGCTTGGAAAGATTTTCTAACGGGCCAAGAATTAAGGTAAGTGGTGTTCTGATTTCGTGGGCAACATAGGTGAAGAAATTCAGTTTCATTTTCTGAATATCTTCTGTACGTTTAAGCAACGCACGCACAAACAGATACCGTACAACTAAAAATAGCAAGCCCGAAAAGAAGGCTAAGTAAATAAGATAGGCCCACCAGGTTGCCCAAAAGGGTGGAAGCACCGTTATTTTAAGCGTTGCTGCTTTGCCGCCAGGATTGCCATCATTATTGTTTCCTGTAACCATAAAGGTGTAATTGCCAGCGGGAAGATCGCTATAGGTAACACTGGGTATACCGGTCTTTACCCAATCTTTGCTATGGCCTTTAAGGATGTAACGGTAACTATTTTTTTCCGGTTTAATGTAGTTTAGTAAGGCAAAATTGAGACTAAAATTATTGTTGTTATGTTTAAAAGTAATTTGTTTAATGCTTTTGATATCTTCCTTCAACAGCCCATCAGGAGCATTTACCGTTACTGGCTGATCGAACAGTTTAAGCTCGGTGAAGATGATGGGCGCAACATTATTATTAATGGCAATCTGGCTGGGATAAAAGGCTGTTAAACCATCGTAACCGCCAAAAAATAACTCGCCACGACTATCTTTTAAAAATGATCGGATATTAAAATCGTTGCCTGCAAGCCCGTCGCTTTTAGTGTAATTAATGAATTTTTCCGTTTTAGAAACCAATTTGGATAGCCCTTTATCGGTACTGATCCACAAGCTATTTTCGTCATCCTCAATTATTCCCAATACATTACCGTTTGGCAGGCCAGCCTTTTCGTTGTAGTTCTTGAATTTTCTGCTTTTATTATCGAAAATGCTTAAACCACCAAAAGCTGTTCCGATACAGATATTCCCATTTTTCGACTGCATGATGCAATTGATATATTCTGACTTTAAACCTTTGGTTTTATTCTGATAATAAGCTGTAATTCTTTTTGATGCAGGGTTGTAGGCATATAATCCAGCCCTGGTGCCGATCCAGAGGTTTTTGGCTCTATCCTCAAAAATCACCTCGATATATTTGTTCTTTAAGTTTTTTTCTACAATGCTTTTAACCGTCGTGCTGGCATAAAGCCCATTGGTTTTGTTCAAGGTAGATAAACCGTCTCTGGAACCTACCCAAACCATTCCGTTACTATCTTCCGTTATCGCGATCACTTCGGCACTGCTGAACGTATTTTTTACATCCTTTACGTTGATTATTTTCCTGAAATGATGGGTAGTTGGACTAAACACATAAAGGCCCCCACGGTGCGTACCCACCAATAATTGCCCGGTTTTATCGAGGCATAAGGTTTTAATCAGGTTGGAGTTGAGCCCGTTGCTGTTATTAGGTTCTGATTTATAGTAGGTAAAGGTATTGTTTCTTCTGTTTATGTAATTTAAACCACCGCCTTCAGTACCAATCCACAGGTTATGGTATTTATCTTCGGTCATTGCACTTACAATATTGCTGCTCAAACCTTGCTGTTTCTTCGAATTGCTAAAAACGGTAAATGGCGTTGCAGACGGGTAAACTACATTTACACCTTTGTAATAAGTACCCAAATAAACTGAACCGTTAAGATCTTGAAAAATACTATGGATAGAATTCTGGCTCAATCCGCCTGTTTGCTCCGGGTCGTAACGGTAATTACTGAATTTTTGGGTTATTGGATCGAAGATACTTAATCCTTCCTGTGTACCGATCCAAATATTGCCCGCTTTGTCGCAGGTTAATGTTCTGATGTCGTTATTTACAATCGAATTTGGATCTGTCGCACTGGTTTGGTAACGTTTAAATGTTTTGTGTTCGTAATCGAATAAGTTTAATCCGTTATACGTGCCTAACCAAAGCCGCTTTTGTTTATCGATTACAATACTTTTTACAGCATTAGAACTGATGCTGTTTTTGTTATTAGGATTGTGCCTGAAAATCTCAAAGTGATATTTGCCCTTAAACAGGTAAATACGCACTAAACCATTATAAGTGCCTACCCAAAGGTTTTGCTTTTCGTCTTTGAAAATCGAGAAAACACAGTTAAGCCCAGACTTATAATTGGGCTTATCAAAGAGGAATTTCTTAAAAATCTGCTTTTCAGCATCTAGAAGCAGGTTGAGGCCATTATCTGTGCCTATCCAAATGTTTTTTTGAGGATCTTCATATACGCATTCTACCGAATCGCAGCTAAAGGAATTTGCAGAACTCCGTTTATTGATGCGATAAAAATGATCGTTTTTTTCATTGTAAATATTCAGCCCGTTTTCTGTACCCACCCACAACCTTCCTTTGGAATCACTTAATAGTGTATTAATCACATTACCCGAAATGCTGTTGGGGTTATCGGAACTATTAGTGTAAATTTTAAAACGATAGCCATCATAACGGTTTAATCCATGTCTTGTACCCATCCAAATAAACTGGTTTTTGTCTTGCGCAATGGCCATCACCGAATTTTGCGACAAACCATTTTCCATCCTGAGATGGTTAAAAATAAGATGCTTCTGGGCGCACAAAGAGGTGCAAATAAAAAGCATTGACAAAAACCATAAAGCGTTTAAACGCAGATTCATAAAATTAAGCTAGTTTTTTGGCCATCTTATGGTTAGTAGAAGAATAGCCCTTGATGTATTTCCTTTAAATATAGTGCGAACATATCAAAATATTAAAGGATTACAGTTTTTCTACCCTTTCATTTACAATTTTCGACCTTTTTGAATGAATAATACGCCAGTTTTGATTCAACAAAATTGAGCAAACTATTCCACAATAACCAGTGGTACAAACTATTGATTAAATAAACTGACCAAACCAAAGGATATGAAGAAAAGCTAACCGCACAAACTAAACTATAGTCTGTTCACGACTTTAAATTGACTAATCCAAATCAACTAATCAAAAAGATAACCAAAACAATGAATTTTAACCCAAACCGACGGGGGTACTATGCCGTTTGCATATGTCCGCTGTTTCCGTTTACTATTTACGGAAATCGAATCAAAACTTCTGATGCCTATGCTAAGGCATAAATCCAATCTATAACACTACTAAATTAAATGTGAGTTGCTGCTTACAAATAATGAGGCATGCAGAAATAATTCTTGCTGTTAGGGACAGATGAATAAAACCTACACCCGGTATTGGAAGTAGGTGCTTTCTGCATAACTAAAATTATAAACAAAATAAATTATTTTAAATGAACGGAACTTATACTTCGATTATAAAACGGATGATACTGTTTGGAGTGCTATTATTTTTGGCAAACAGTGTTGATGTTTTGGCATTCCCGAACCTTGCCAATTCTTTAAAAAACAAGAAATTTCAGGTACCGGCATCGGCCAAAAAAAATAGTAAACGAATTCCCAACGATTCACTATCGAATTTGAGAGATTCTTTGAGAACCAAACTCAGAAATTCTGTCGTGGTAAATTTGCCAGCCAATGATGTTTCAGTTTTATTTGGAACGCAGAAAAATGTAAAAAGAATTCAATCTTCGGCTACCATAAGTGGAGAAGAACTGAAGAGTTTTCCTACGCCACAAGTGGGCTTAATGTTGTACGGGAAACTGCCAGGTTTGTACGTGGTTCAAAATAATTTCCAGTTAGGCTCTGACGAACCTGCTATATCGTTAAGGGGAAGAACACCATTAGTCGTAATTGATGGGGTACCACGCTCTTATCTAAGTATCGACCCCGAGCAAATAGAAAGTATTTCAGTAATAAAAGATGCACTGGGAACTGCACTATATGGCATGAAGGCTGCCGATGGTATGTTACTGATCACGACCAAACGAGGTGCAAATATGCCTAAGCAAATTACCTTTACCAGTCAATATGGTATTCAGCAACAAATTGAACGGCCTAAATTTTTGGATGCGTTTAATTATGCTACTTTATTTAACGAGGCCCTGGCAAACGACGGACGGCAGCCCATTTATACTGCAACCGATTTGGATAAGTATAAAAATGGTACAAATCCGTTTACGCACCCCAATGTAAACTGGACGGATGAAATTTTTAAGGCTACGGCACCGGTAAGCAGGCAAAACCTCAACTTGAGAGGTGGAACCAACAAGGTTAGGTATTTTGTAGATCTCGACTACCTGAGCCAGAGTGGTTTTTTAGTTACCGATCCTTCCATCAATACTTATGAAACGAATAATAGTTTCAAGCGGTTTTCTTTCAGAAGTAACATAGATGTTGATTTAACAAAGAGTACAACGCTTAGTTTAAGCTTGTTTGGAAGAATAAGAAACAGCAATCAACCCGGATCTACAGTGGCCAGTATTTACAGTACATTGTTAACTACGCCTAATAATGCCTATCCAAAATTTAACGAAAATGGCTCGCTGGGCGGAAACACAGAGTTTCAGAATAACCTCTATGGTATGTCTATAAAATCTGGATACAGGCCATCGGTAAATAGAAATTTAGGGGCAGATGTTTCGTTAATGCAGAAGCTCGATACCTTTTTGCCTGGTTTGTATGCTAGTGGAGCAATATCTTTCAATTCCTATTATAACGAAAACATCAACAGAAGTAAATCTTTTGCCGTGTATTCTCCGGTGGTAAACACTGCTACCAACCAAACCAGCTATAAAACAATAGGTGGCGATGGTACGCAATCGAATAGTTCTTCTCCCACAGATTTAAACCAGCAGATATTTTCCCGTTTCGATTTGGGTTATGACAAAACAATAGGTAAAAATACTTTTAAAGCCCAATTGTTATTTATCAGAGACAGTTATGTTTTGGGTGGCGCTTTATCGCAGGTTAATCAATCGCTGGGTGGAAGGTTTAATTACGATTACGATAATAGGTATTTATTGGAATTGGCTACTTCGTACATGGGGTATGACCGCTATAAAGCGGGAGACCAGTGGGGCTTCTTTCCGTCGGTTGGTTTAGGCTGGAACATCGCTAACGAAAGTTTTTTTGCCAATTTAAAAAACACGATTAATTCGTTAAAACTGAGGGCTTCTTACGGTTTAACAGCTACAAATGCCGCTGCAGGGTATTTCCAGTACCTCCAAAACTTTGATAATGGAGATACATTTTATAGCAGAAATCCGCTAACAACTTCAAATACAAAAGATGAAGGACCGCTGGCTAACCCAAATATTACCTGGGAGAAAGCAAAGAAATTTAATATCGGCATTGATGCTTCAGTATTAAAGGATAAAATATGGTTTACTGCCGATTATTATAAGAACAGTTATTATGACCTGTGGCAAACCAGAAGAACAAACGCAAGTGCTGTAATTGGGGCTGTTTTGCCGTCCGAGAATATTGGCAAAAACCAATATTCGGGTGTTGAGCTGGGACTTGGATATCAAAATCAAATAAACAGCTTTAAATATTTTATTTCTGCAAACGGCTCGTGGAGCGCAAGCAAAGTGATTTTTAACGATGAGCCTTTTAGGAGAAATGCTTACGAATACAGAACCGGGCAGCCTGTCGGGCAAAATTTTGGTTATGTAGCAGATGGTTTTTATAACAACACTGCCGAAATTAATAACGGACCAAAGGTTGATGGCTATCTCCCGGTTCCCGGCGATTTAAAATATAAAGATTTAAATAACGACGGTATCATCAATGCTTATGATATGACCGCAATTGGCAGTACCAAGCCTGTTTTCTTTTACGGTGTAACCGGAGGGATAAATTATAAAGGCTTAGATTTTTCATTCACCTTAAATGGTACAGCTAACAGAAACGTGTATTTCAACTTTATTAATTTTGCATCAACCGGTGCAGCTGGCGGATATGGACAGGCCTTAGAGAGTAGCTTGTTAAGGTGGACACCTGCTACCGCTTCGCAGGCAAAATATCCACGTTTAAGTGTTGGGAATAACCCAAATAATAGCCAGGTTTCTTCTTTCTGGGTAAAAAACGGCAGTTATTTAAGATTAAGGAATGTAGAAATAGGCTATAGTTTACCCGGTAACCTGATTAAATCAATTGGTTTCACCAATATCAGGGTGTTTGCCAATGGCCTTAACCTATTAACCGCTACAACCTTAGATGGGGTAGATCCGGAAGTGTTGATCGGAAATGTACCCAATCAGCGGATATTCAATTTTGGTGTTAACCTTCAGTTTTAAATCTTGATTATGAATAATTATATAAAATACTTCGCTATAATCTGCCTGTTATTTGCATTTGGCTGTTCGAAAAAATTTGAGGCAGAGCCCTTGGACCGCATAACCGGCGACTTAGTTTTTGACCCTCTTGATAAGAATGCTGATTATGCAAAACAATTTTTAAACGGAACCTATTTATTGTTGCCAGATTGGTATAACAGGATAGATGGTAGCTTTTTAGATGCCGGGACAGACGATGCGGTACCATCAAGAATAGGGACCCAGGCAGAATTTTACCGTGCCGGTAGAATTTCATCTACAAGCCTTCCTGATGATGTTTGGAGTAAGAATTATATGGGAATTAGAAGAGCCAATCTCTTCTTAAGCAAAGTAGATATAGTACCCACTACTGCAGTTTTAAAAACGCAGTTTAAAGCTGAAGCAAGATTTTTGAGGGCATATTTTTATTTCGAACTGGTTAAGCGCTGGGGCGGTGTGCCTCTAATTGGTGATAAGGTATTTACCATCAATGATGATATAAATGTTCCTAGAAATACACTCGACGAATGTTATGCTTATATCGTAGCTGAATTGGATGCCATAAAAAGTTCATTATTACCGTATGCCATTAGCGATGGAGATTGGGGTAGGGCGAATATCGGAGCCGCGATGGCACTAAAATCGAGAGTGTTGTTATATGCCGCCAGCCCCTTAAGCAACCCGACAAATAATATCCAGAAATGGACACTAGCCGCGCAGGCAGCAGCCGATGTTAAAGCGTTGGGCTATACCCTGGTAACCGATTGGATTGCAAATTTCAATGCGACCAAAAACACCGAATTTATTTTTATTAAACAGAATGCTTTAAATACAAATATCGAAATCAACAATGGTCCGATTGGATATTTACAGGGGGTTGGCTTAACCAGCCCGTCGCAAAACCTGGTCGATGCATTTTTAATGCTTGATGGAAAAGCGATTTCTGATGCAGGATCGACTTATGATCCAAACAACCCATACTTAAACAGAGACCCGAGGTTAACAGCTACTATTATGCACAATGGCAAAAATTGGCTGGGAAGACCTGTTGAAACATTCGAAGGTGGCCAGGATAAGCCAGGCGGGAACAGAACACAGACCAGAACGGGGTATTACCTGAGGAAATTTATGGGCAAATTTGAAACTTCTACTACCTACACCAATCAGGCCCATCACGTAATCTTAGTGAGGTATGCTGAAATTTTATTAAATCATGCCGAGGCATTAAACGAATCGGGTGGTACAGTTGCCGATATCGTTAATAATTTGGTTTTAATCCGGAAAAGAGCAGGAATTCTTCCTGGCTCCAATAATCTTTACGGCTTATCGCTTACGCTTAGCAAAGATGAACTGCGTAAAATAATTCAGAATGAACGTCGTATAGAACTCGCTTTTGAAGAGCACAGAACCTGGGATCTGAGAAGGTGGAAGCTGGCCGAAATTGAATTAAACAAACCAGTTAGGGGGGTGCAGGTTATCAGAAATGGAACAGCCTTCACTTATACTTATTTCAATGCCGCCAATGCTGTTTTCGATGCCAAAATGTATTGGTACCCCATACCTCAGGCCGAAATATTAGCCAATAATAAAATGGTTCAAAACCCAGGATGGTCTAACTAATAAGGGGCATAAATTTAAATAATGGATCATGCAGGTTTTCAGCTCACAGGAGTGAAATGGAAATCAGGATGGCTTCATGCCGATAAAAAAGAAACTATATACAGATGAAAAAAATACTGAATATAATATTGCTTGTGCTGATTACTAATTTAGCTTACGCCCAAACCAAAGTTGTACGGGGTGTGGTGGCAGATGATAAGGGCACAACGCTGATTGCTACGACAGTTACAGAACAAGAAAACCCAAAGAATATTGTGATCACAAACACCAGTGGGGCTTTTAGCATTAAAGTCGGTGCAAACAGTACCAAACTGATCATAAGCTCTGTTGGTTATATCACAAAAGTGGTAACCATTACCAGCCAACCCTTAAATATTGTTTTAAAAGAAGATAATTCAAATTTAAACGAAGTAGTTGTAGTGGGTTTTACTCCACAAAAGAAGATAACCAATGCTGGTGCAACCAGCACGGTATCGGGTAAAGAATTAAGACAGAGCCCTGCTGCAAGCTTTCAAAATGCACTTGCAGGAAGGTTACCTGGTTTGTTCCAACAACAAACCAGTGGTCAGCCAGGTGCCGATGCTGCCAATATTTACATTCGCGGGGTGAGCACCTATACTGGTGCATCTAATAGGCCGTTGGTAATTGTAGATGATGTAGAGTACCCCTACGAACAGTTAAGTCAGTTAAATTCTAATGAAATCGAAACGGTTTCCATTTTAAAGGATGCTTCTGCAACTGCTATATATGGTATAAAGGGGGCAAATGGTGTAATTGCCATTACCACCCGCAGAGGTACAATTTCTGCCCCGAAAATTACGTTCAGAAGCGATTTTGGCTTGCAAACGCCAACCATCAGAAGAAAGCCACTTGATTCTTATAATGCCTTACTTTTATTAAAGGAGCAAGAGGTAAATGAGGGCAGAGACCCTAATCTGACTTATCCTGGGCTGGTTACCGATGAAGCGCTCAACCATTTTAAATTGGGAGATGATCCTTACCGCTACCCAAGTGTAAAATGGTATGATGAGGTAATGCGTAAAAATGCTTTGCAGCAAAGCAACAATATTGACATTGTTGGTGGAACTCAAAATTTAAAGTATTTCGTAGCACTAGGTAATGTTAATCAAAACGGTATTTTAAAAGAGGTACAAAAAGACGAAAATTTTAACAGCAATTATTATTTAAAGAGATACAATATCAGATCAAATGTTGATTTGAATGTAACTAAAACACTAACATTAAAGTTAGATCTTTCGGCCAGGTTTAATGAAATTAACCAGCCAAACCTGCCCGATGTACTGGCCGGTGGCGCGGTTTCTATCTGGCGCAGGTTAAGTAGCGGACTGTTAAATCCTTGGAATTACCCTGTAAAAAACGAAGACGGGAGTTACGGAGGCAGAAAATCTGCAACGTTAAATCCGGTTGGTATTTTGCAGTATGCAGGTTACAACAGAAATTACAGCAATAACCTTAACTTAAACCTAAAGGCCAACCAAAATTTAGATTTTGTAACCAAGGGGCTTGCCGCAAGGGTAATTTTGGCCTACACCAATAATGTAGAGTTTAACCGATCTTTAACCAGAGGGCGTTTCCCTACTTATGCTTACCTACCGGGATCTGATGTTTTAGATCCTGTTTTTCCAGAGCTAAGTAGGTTAGATCCGCTTACTGCAGTTACTACATTTGATGCCAATACATCAAGCTACCCCCTTCGTAAGGTTAATGTACAAGGTATTTTAGATTATAACCGCCAGCTTGGAAACCACAATTTATATGGTCTAATCGTTTATAACCAGTTAACAGATATTTCTGGAGCCAATATTCCTGCAAATTTTAGGGGATATTCTGCAAGGGTAGGGTACAATTACAAATCGAAGTACATCTTCGAACTGAACGGTGCATATAATGGTACCGATAGGTTCAAAGCAAGTAAGCGGAATGGTTTATTCCCGGCAGTAAGTGCAGGATGGAACATTAGTGAAGAATCCTTCTTTAAAAAAGCACTCCCTTTTATCAATTATATGAAAATCAGGGGCTCGTTGGGTACGGTTGGTTCTGATGATTTTCCGAATACTTACCGTTATATCTACGAAGAAATTTATAATGCTCCGGCAACGGCGGCAAACTCTTACTGGTTTGGCGACAACAACAGCTTACAGTATGGTATTACGCCGGGTGCCCTTGCAAACGAAGATGTAAGATGGGAGCAGGAGCGAAAGCTGGATATTGGTACAGATATTAAATTGCTGAACAGTAAACTTGGGATAACCTTCGATTATTTTAACCATAAAAGATACGATATTTTAACAGTTAGGGAAACTGTTCCTAATTTCTCAGGTATTACGTTACCTCCGGTAAATTTAGGTATTGTAAATAATAAAGGTTTTGAGCTTGACCTGTCATACCAGAATAAACTGTCAGAAAACTTATCGTATTTCGTTAAAGGAAACATTTCCATCTATAAAAATAAAATAATTTACCGCGATGAGCCTTATAATCAAGGTAACCCCTTGCTAATGCGCACAGGCCGGCCTATTGGTCAGATTTATGGATATACCAGCATAGGTTTTTACAATGATGCAGCCGATATTGCCAATAGTCCAACATCTGTTGGCCGGGCAGTTAAGCCTGGCGATCTGAAGTATGCTGATATCAACAACGACGGAAAGATCGATCAGGGTGATATTGGCCCGATTGGTAACCCTAATATCCCTCAGATAAACTACGGTTTTTCATTAGGTACAAGCTACAGGGGATTTGATTTCTCTGTGCTTTTTCAGGGTGCTGCAAAAGGAAGTTTAAGTGCCTCTACCATGTTTCAAATAGGAACTGTTAATGGTACGCCCTCTGAAATACATTTAAAAAGATGGACGCCAGAAACTAAGGAAACAGCAGAATTACCACGTTTAGGTGGCGCAAATTTTGATCAGTCTACCTTTTGGTTACGGCCAACAGATTATATCCGACTTAAAAACGTAGAACTGGGCTATAACTTTAATAACAAACTGGTAAATAAAATCGGATTATCGAACGCCCGTATTTATGCAAATGCGGCAAATCTGATTACCTGGTTTAGCCTGAAAATTTACGATGTAGATCCTGAGTCTATAAATTCTACAGGAACGGTAGAGGCCTATTCATCCTATCCTCAACAAAAAATTGTAAACCTTGGCTTACAGGTAACATTCTAATATATAAACAGATGAAAAATATAAATTATATAAAAACTTTAACGTTAATGGGCTTATTAGCCCTTGGTGCTGTTGCCTGTAAAAAAACTGATAGCAATAGTTTTTTGGATAAAACAGATGTAGGGCAACTCAATGAAGCTACCGTATTTGCAGATAGTTTGTTAACATTTAGGTTTTTGACGGGTATTTATACCGGTTTGGCCGGAACATACTACCTCGACAATGGCTTAACAGGCGGTGGTTTATGGTCGTACAGTGATGCATCAGACGATTCGGATATCGTATGGAGCGGTGCTACCGCACAAATAGCACCGGCCTTTAATTCGGCAACATTTCAAAGTCAGGCCGATTTTAGCCGATTTAAGAACCACTGGAACAATTGCTACAATAATATCAGGCGGGTAAATGTTTTTTTAGCAAACGTAGACAGATCTCCAATTTCTGCTGGCAGAAGAGCAACTTTAAAATTAGAAGCCAGGTTTTTAAGGGCCTATTATTACTGGCATTTACTGCGTAATTATAGTGGCGTGCCGGTTATTGGCGACAAAGTATACGCCATAACCGACGATTTTGATTTGGCCAGGTCTACATTTGCCGAAACTGTAAATTATGTTGTTAGCGAATTAGATGCCTGCGCAGCTTTGCCTGTAACCACACAAATTGAAGATTTCGGACGGCCCACAAAAGGTGCCGCATTAGGCTTAAAATCAAAAGTTTTACTCTTGGCCGCCAGTCCCCTTTTTAACGGGCAAAACCCTGGTACTGGTGCCAATAAAAATTTGGCAGGTTACGATAATTTAGATAATAATAGATGGAAACTGGCCGCAGATGCAGCAAAGGTGGTGATGGATATGGGCGTATACAGTTTAGTGAAAGATAATACAACTGCCCCTGGTTATGGGTATTATCAGATGATGATTACCAGAAATACCCCTGAACATATTTTTCAGGTCATGAAATCGACAAACAGGTGGTACGAAGGTTTTCTGCTTCCGGTTTCCCGCGGAGGGCAAGCTTACTCTTATCCAACCCAGGAACTGGTAGATGCCTATCCGATGAAAAATGGTAAGAACATTAAAGAAGCGGGTTCTGGTTACGTAGAAGCAGATATGTACAAAGACAGGGATCCCCGCTTTTATTATTCTATATTATATGATGGCAGCTTGTGGTTAAACAATACCACAAATACTAAAACGGTAGTCAATTTGTACGCCAATGCCCCGGGCGACGGTTTAGGTACATCGGGTTCTACTAAAACGGGGTATTTATACCGTAAATTTTGTCACGAAGGTGCTGGTGGCAATTTTGGTATATCCAATAATATTGGTTTGGTGGCTATCAGATATGCCGAAATATTACTGAATTACGCAGAAGCACTTAATGAATTTAGTGGGCCTAGCACAGAAGTATATCAGGCTGTTGAGCAAATCAGGGAAAGAGCTGGTTTAGTGCCATTTCAATTGCCTTTGCAGTTAACCAAAGAGCAAATGAGGGAAGTAATCCGTAATGAGAGAAGGGTAGAGTTAACCTATGAAGAAGCGACTAGATTCTTTGATATCAAAAGATGGAAACTTGCAGAAACTTTAATAAACGGTCCGGCTAATGGGATGCGTTGGACACGTAGCGGATCAACCGTTACCGGAGCTCGTTTTTCTTTCGAAACAAGGAGATTTACCAATCCTCAAATGTATTATTTCCCTATTCCACAATCAGAAATTAACAAGAGTGCAGTGCTGATTCAAAATCCAGGATGGTGAGAGCCATGAGTCCGAAGTAATGAATCGATTAGGTCGTCATTGCAAGGTAGAAGCAATCTTGATACGATTGCTTTTACCTCCGCTTAACCGGCCTTGCAATGACAATTTCGAAGAGCCAATTGATCAATTACCAATCACCAATGAACCAATGACTAGTAAACCAATGAACAATAGCAAATCAGTTAATTGTTTCGAAAAATTAACCGATTAACCAATACACAATGAACGCGATAACAAAAATCAGAACAATTGAGCCCATTATGTTTTATTCGGGGAAGGATGATGAACTAAAGGTTTTTTTAAACGAAACCGAATTTGGTGAACTGATTATTAAGTCGCTATCTAGCAATCAGATACGGGTTAAAGAAGTGCTGCTCGACGAAACAGGTGAAAAATTAAACTGGAAACAGGATTACAAAGGGCTTAGGGTATCGGTGCCAGAAACATTGGTAACCAGCAAGAAGGCTACGGGGAGGGTGGTAAAGGTCGCTTTTTAACTAAAATGACAATGATGAAATAAAAATCAATTAATCAAATAACCTCAAACCATTAAACATGAAAAACAAAAAACAACTTTGCTTTGCGCTGCTTTTGATGATTTCAAGCGGTCTTTTAATGACTGCCTGTAAAAAAGTACCTGTTTCGGAACCAGAAACGGCTAGTGCAAAACCAACTACATTGGCACTAAGCTCGGGAACCACTGCGCCGAGTTTTGTTACCAATACCAAAAACCTGAACATTGTAATGTTTGTGCCAACCGATAATCCGGCGCTTTCTGATTATAAAACCCGCTTAACCTCTTTATTGGTTCATTTTCAGGGTTGGTTCCATACCGAAATGTTAAGGTATGGCTATGATAAATACATGGGATTGCCGAAAATCGATTCAACCGGATTGGTGCGTTTTATCGAAATACCAGCTCAATTTGCACAATCAGCATATCCTTACGATGCCAGTATTTCTGCAACTAAAATCCTGAACGAAATTGCGGCTTACAAAGCTACACATGCTTCAGAGTTTTCAAATTCGAGCCATACCCTCATTTTATTGCCACAACGCACCGATGGCAGTTTCGATCAGCCTTTTTACGGTTATGGTAAAAATTGTTTCGCTACTGACAATTCAAACATGGCTGTTGATAAAATCCCTAATGCCACATCAAATTTACTTGGTGGCATGCTGCACGAGCTTGGACATGGCTTAAATTTGCCGCACGATCATGCCAAATATACTTCAGAACAACCAACCTTAGGTACTTCTTTAATGGGATCAGGAAATGTAACTTTCAGTAAAGGACAGCCAACATTTTTAACCGAGGTTGATGCTGCCATTTTAAACCGTAACGAAGTGTTCCAGAATCCTTTGCCTACAGAAATACCTTACGAAGCTGCCACCACCACTATTAATGCACAGTTTGCCTACAATGCAACAACCCAGGCTTTCAATGTTACAGGTTCATTTACTAGTAATAAAGAAGTAAATGATATCCTAATTTACATGGATCCGGATTTAGGTGGTAGCGATGCTGATTATAATGCCGTGGCTTGGAGATCGAACCCAGGTAGCGGAAATACAGTTTCGGCAACGATTCCTTTTAGCGAGCTTTATTATAAAAACAACGAAGCCTACAACATCAGGGTGAAATTGCTATTAAAAAATGGTGGCAATGTAAGCAAAACCTATTCGTTTTCATTTTTAAATGGTGTGCCACAGATTGGTGCAAACGGTTCTGCTAAATTTTACCAAAATGCCAGTTATGGAGGTTACGGCGTGTCATTACCTGTTGGCCAGTATACCACAGCCGATTTAATAAGCCGCGGTATTAGTAATAACGATGTATCATCTGTTAATTTAGGTCTAGGGGTAAAAGTAATTATGTATGAAGGAGATAACTTTACCGGAAGTAGCATCGAGTTAACCTCTTCAAGTAGTTACGTTTCTACCTTTAATGATAAGGCATCGTCTATAAAAGTGATTGCCCTTTAATGATTATATTTAAAAACAGGCTTATGATAAATGTTTCAAAACATATTCAAAAATGAGAAAACCGCTTTTTTTAAGTCTGTTGTTTGCACTGTTTGCCCAGCTATTGGTTGGACAAACAGTGCAAATTAATGCATCTGCAGAATTTAAAGTTGATAACATTGGACGAATTTTTATTAAAAATAACAACCAAATAATGAGGTTATTATATGTATTATCTGTACTAATTGTTTATTCAAAGGCATTTGCACAACAACCGGGAATTATTCCTATGCCAGTGCAATTTGCAAAAGGCAGTGGTTACTTTACACTTAATAATCACAGTAGCATTGGTTATCATAACGAACAGTTGAAAACGATTGCTTACTATTTTCAGAACGAATTATTAAGTCAGAAAGGAATTACCGTTCAGCAGAAAGCAAAATCGGCAAATATTGTACTGGTACTAAAAGCAGGGAGGAAGCATGCGGATTCGTGTGCTTATCAGATCAGTATCAAACCTGAGAAGGTTACTGTTTCTGCAACACATCCAAATGGTATTTTTTATGGCGTGGTTTCACTGTTGCAACTGGCACTAACCAATAAAAACAACCAGCTTCCTGCGGCTGAAATAAGTGATGCACCGGTTTATGCCTGGCGTGGCTTTATGCTCGACGAATCGCGTCATTTTTTTGGCAAACAAAAAGTAAAATCCATTCTAAACTGGATGGCTTTTTATAAACTAAATACTTTCCATTGGCATTTAACCGATGAACCTGCGTGGCGCTTAGAGATTAAGAAGTATCCTAATTTGGCCCTTATTGAAGGCATTGGAGATTATCTAAACCCCAATTTGCCAGCACAGTTTTATACACAAGCCGATATTAGGGAAATTGTGGCCTACGCTTCCGAACGCTACATTAAGGTTATACCGGAAATTGATATGCCCGGGCATGCCACTGCAGCCAATAAAGCCTATCCAGAATATTCCGGAGGCGGTTCAATAGGGCATCCAGAGTTTACCTTTAACCCAGGCCTGGAAAAAACCTACGGTTATTTAACCGATATTCTAAAAGAAACCAATGTGCTTTTTCCTTCGGGATTAATCCATTTAGGAGGGGATGAAGTGAGTTATGGAAATGAAAAATGGAAAAGCAATCCAGATATTTTAAAACTCCGTGAACGCGAAAAGCTTAAGGATGATGCTGCGGTAGAACATTATTTTATGAAACGCATGGCCGATTCGCTCTACCAACTAAACGCCAGGGCTATTTTTTGGGATGAAATGACCGAAGCCGATCTGCCGAAAGAGAAAACCATTATGCTTTGGTGGCGCCAGGAAAAACCCGCTCAGCTCCGTACTGCTTTAAGCAAAGGTTATCAAATGGTTTTATGCCCGCGTTTGCCTTTGTATTTTGATTTTATTCAGGATAGCACCCATCAATATGGTAGGAAATGGAACAAACTGTATAGTCCGATTGAGCAGGTATACCAGTTCGATGCACAGTCTTTTACCGAAAATAAAAAAGAAAAAAAGCTCATTTTAGGTATTCAGGCAAACCTTTGGACAGACACAGTAGATAATGACAGCCGTTTAGATTATTTGCTTTTTCCGCGCATTGCTGCCCTGGCAGAAGCTGCATGGACAGCGCAAAATCATAAAGATTTTAAAACCTTCACTAATAATTTAACCCAGCACTTGGCACTTTACAGCAAAGCAGGACTTTATTATTATCATCCCTTAAAACCCTTACAAAACCCCGAAATACCGGTTAAGAGAAAGAAAGCATTAAATTATAAAGATTAACACGGACACGAATAAAATTTGAATATGAAACTGTCATGATTTTCAAAGCCGCACCGTGCAATGATTAAATCATGGCAGCTTCATCACAAAAGAAAACAAAATTAAACAGATGAAAAATATATTAAAGTCTGCTTTGGTTACCCTTGCTGCTATAGTTGTAGCAAGCCCTGCAGATGCGCAATGGACAGGACCGAAGAGCAAGCCTACAAAAGAAGTTGAAGTTAAATATGGCTCCCTAACACCACCACACCGTACCGATACCGACATGGAAGCCTTTCGTAGTTATGGTTTAGGGCAGTTTATCCATTGGGGAATTTATTCTATCGCGGGTAACGAGTGGAATGGGATAAGTGCAAGGGGAGGTGCGGCAGCATCAGAATGGATCCGTGCCTGGAGTGGGCCTACGGCACCAAAAGACTGGACTAAAACTTACGATAACCTGTACAAACAGTTTAACCCGAAAAACTTCGATGCCAAACGCTGGGCCAAACAAGCTAAGGATATGGGCGCAAAGTATGTGATTTTTACCACCAAACACCATGATGGCTTTGCACTCTGGCCAACCAAATATTCTGATTATAATGTTTCTGCATCGCCTTATAAAAAGGATATTGTAAAACAGATTGTGGATGCCTATACGGCTGAAGGAATTGATGTATATCTCTATTTCTCTATTTTAGAATGGAATAATCCCAATTATATGGGTAAAGCTCCAAAAACAGAGGAAGAGAAAGAAAAGTTTGGTAAATTTTTAGCTTATACCCGAAATCAGCTTTTGGAGCAGCTGGATAACTATCCGAAAATTAAAGGTTTCTGGTTTGATGGTACCTGGGATGCCTCTTGGAAAAGTGCCTACGAGTTTACCTACAATTTAGAAAAAGAACTCCGCGAAAAACACCCTGGATTAATTATCGGCTCGCGTTTCCGTAACGATGAACACGGCTCAAGGCACTTCGACTCGAATGGCAATATTTTGGGTGATTACGAACAGGGCTGGGAGCGTAAGTTACCTGCAGAATTTGAATGGTTAAATGGTAACGATTGGGATGCGGTAATGACCATTCCTCCAAATGGTTGGGGATATATGAAAGATTGGTCGGGGATCTATACCAAGACCACCGACGATTTATTGGATATGCTGATGCGATCGGTATCAATGAATGGCAATTTTGTACTAAACTTTGGGCCCGATGGCAATGGAAATATGCATCCCGAAGAGGATAAAATTGCAAAGGAAATTGGAGAATGGATAAAAATAAATGCCGAGGCGGTATATGGGGTGCGCTATGCTGTATTAAGCCCTTCTAAATTAGGCTACTTTACTCAAAAAGATGATAATCTTTATTTAACTGTTTTTAACCAACCCATAAATGGTATTGTGCGCATTGCGGTGCCTAAAAATGCCAAACAGGTTCCAGGTACAGCTGCACTTTTAGTAAACAGCAAGAATTTAGCCTTAAAACAAGCAGACCTTGGTTTGGATCTGGATAAAAATACCTATTACGATGTAATACTGCCGAAAGATTTTCAACCCAGCAAAGCATTTGTGATTAAAATGAAGTTGGTGGCGCCAAAAGCAAAAGCAGCAAAGTTAATGGATGCTAAAATGTAGGTTAAATTGCCCGTTATTTTATTGAATTTTTTACTTCAGTGCAGTTTAAAGTAAACTGCATGATGATAACATATCGAACCAGGCTTCCTGATAGAGGGAGATACCAGTCGAGAGGATATAAGTTAGGTTTTGATTTAAGATTTAAATGTAAACGATACGGTAATATACAGGTTGATTAGTGCCGGATTTTACCATCTATACCAAGCATATATCAGACTGGTTATCTGATGTTAACCTTGGTAAATACATTTATTTGGTTAGTTAATGATTGCGTAGCGACGGATGTTGCTGCGCAATCTTAATTTTAACCTAATGGCTATAGATCCATAACATAATTATTAAATCAAATAATCGTTGAGCCCGATATCTTAATATAAATCGCGGGTGCAACAATATAAATCACGGGTACGGTAATATAAATTGCGGGTACAATAATATAAATCGCGGGTGCAACAATATAAATCACGGGTACGGTAATATAAATCACGGGTACGGTAATATAAATTGCGGGTACAATAATATAAATCGCGGGTTCGGTAATATAAAAGGCGGGTACGGTAATATAAATCGTGGGTTCGATAATATAAATCGTGCTATTGGCCTGATACATTTAATATTGAATTAAAACTGTATCGTAAGCTTAACAATTTAATAACGCTAGCTAACTATCTTACTAATAACATCGGTTCATCTTTGTTAAAAGGCACTAATCAAATAATAGGATAATTTAAGCACAATTATATGAGACTGATTTCTTGCGTAGCGCTATTAATGGTTATACCAGCAATTGGACTTTTAACCAAAGCGAATAAATTTACTGATGATAAAAGGCTTGAAGTCCCAGTACATGAGCATATTGTAAATGATTCAGCCTCATTAAAATTGCTTAATCACGTTGATACGGCTGCTAAATTTGAGGGTGCATCTGTTGTATTTGCAACTGATTATCGATTGAGTTTTTTTAAGCCTATGTATCTCCACTCAACTCCTTTATTTACAAGGTCGTTGTTAGCAGTAGACTTGGCTCATTAGTCGCTTCCATGTCTGAAAAGGTGTCAGATCATGTGGTGTCAGATATTTCTATCTGACACTCTATATCGTATTTAATTCGAATTTTGTGTTTTTCATAGGCTGTATCATAAATATAGATTTGTCATCCTGATCCTGTCGAAGGACCTGTTTCATGTGGTGTCAGATATTTCTATCTGACACTTCGTTTGATCCTTTATTCCAATTCTAAAACGGTTCTCTCTGTCAGATGGTAATATCTGGCAGCACGTTTAAGTTCGAAAATCTAAACTATTTACCTTCCCACCAGGCCAAAGGAAACTTAATCTCATCAACGGAGCTTGCAATCATATCGGGTTTAAAAGCATAATGCCCTAAAGTATCTTTGCTTGAGATGCCCGAAAGGACCAGAATGGTTTTATAGCCCATTTGTACACCGCCTTGTATATCAGTTTCCATAGTATCGCCAATAACCGTAGTTTCACTGGTTTCCAATCCTAAAAATTTACGTGCCGAGCGCATCATCACTGGACTTGGTTTGCCTGTAACAAACGCTTTTCTGCCGGTTGCTTCCTCAATCATGGCTGTGGTTGCCGCAATACCGAGGTTGTTCCATCCTGGTTTTTTAGGTGATGGATCTCTGTTGGTGGTGATGAATTTGGCTCCGGCAAGAATCATATCCACAGCACGCTGCACCATTTCGAGCGTAAAGTTTCTACCTTCTCCCAGTACCACAAATTCTGGATCGGTGTTTACCAGGGTAATACCATGATCGTGTAAACTGCTTAATAAACCACCTTCTCCCAATACATAAGCGGTACCATTTGGGCTTTGATCGGAAAGGAATTTACCTGTAGCCATTGCGCTCGTATATACATGGCTTTCTTCTACCTTTATACCTAACCCTTTAAGTTTGCGTACTACCTCCAAAGCAGTTCTCTGACTATTATTAGTCATAAACGCAAAAGGAATATCTTCATCAATTAAGTTTTTAATGAATTTATCAGCACCAAATATCAATTCTTCCCCGCTATAAATCACCCCATCCATATCTATTAATAATCCTTGTTTCATGTTTTTGTAGATTTAATCTGTTTATGTGCAAACTTAATATTTTCTTGTTCAATCATTGTTAAGATAAAGTCTTTCGGTGGTCAGTTTTTAACCCAAACTTATCCTGTTAAGTTTGAATAGTATTCCTTGTACTGAAGGAAGCTGCCTGTTTGAGTATGTTAATTATGCGGCAATGCCCGATCGGCAGATTGCAGTTAGCACAGGGCATTACCGGATTTTTTTTTGGCTACTAAGGGTAATAACTTCAGTACCACACGGATATATATGCAAGCACCAATGCAGGGTGATAAATTTTTATTAACTGATGCTGATATTTTTGCTGGAAAGGTAAAACACCTGTTTTCTTGCGCTTCATGCGATTATTTCAACTTAGCTCCAATTGCAGGTACGGTTAAAGGAATTAAAGTGGCTAACACTAACAATTCAGCCGAAAAATGGTTACTTGATGCACACATTGTTGTGGCAGCCGAAAAATCTAAAGTACCTGTAGATACCATCCACATTAAACAATATTTTAGTTTAGTAGTAAAATAAGATGAGGGGCATATGTAATAATTAAATGTACATAGGCGCCATTTTTCGCCAATAATGGGGGCGGTGTGCATTGCTCTCCCAGGTATGAAACTGATTGGGTATGCCTTTCTCCCATAACAGGCTGCTTAGGTGCCGGTTTCCACTCAAAAATGGATCTGTTTCGCCTACGGCAAGAATAATTTCCATGTTTCTGACTGCTGATAGCAATCGATCGTCGTTTAGGTTAGCAATATATTGCGCTGGCATATTAAAATAAACTTTTTCGTCGTGAAACCCGTTCAGCAGGTCTCTAAAATCGCCTATATTGTCTGTAAGGTCATATCTTCCGCTTATACCAACGGCTTTTTTAAATAACCAAGGGTATTTCATGGCCAGGTTTATAGCATGGTAAGCGCCCATACTACAACCAGCAGTTTCTACGTAATCGCCATCATTTTTCTGATAGATAAGCGATAATACTTCTTCGAGGAGATATTTTTCATACTGTAAATGCCGTTCTATCCGTACCGATGGAAACACCTCATCGTTATAAAAGCTTTCTCCATCTATGCTATCCACACAGAATATTTGGAGTTCGCCATTTTCAATCCGCGCACTTAAAGAAGCTATAATTCCCCAGTTTTCGTAATCGTAAAACCTGGCCATACGGGTAGGAAAAAAGATAACTGCTCTTCCGGCATGACCGAAAACGAGAAGCTCCATATCCCGTTGAAGATTATGGCTGAACCATTTATGATATTCCCTGTTCATTAGCTGCAATTCTTTTGTGGAAAATTAAGGCATGTATGTTATCAGGATATTAATTGCGCGTAATGATTAACCTAATTTCTCTTTAACAATAGTTGCCCACAAACGATAACCTTCTTCGCTCAGATGCAATCCATCGTGATCGTAAAGTGCAGGGTTTGGGTTGCCTTCTTTGTTGAGCATTTTCTTAAATACATCAATAAATTTCCAATTGCTATTGCGTTTAATAATTTCGCTTTCGATGAGGTTATTGGTATATCTAAACTGATCGGCCATTTGCCAGCGGGTTAGACTGGGTTTTAGCGATATAAAATAACACGGCAATATGCCAAACCGCTGGTTAACTTTAACCATTAACTGCTGGAAAAAGATAAATATTTCCTCAGGGTTTCTACCATCACCAAGGTCGTTATCGCCTGCATATACCACAAGCGCCTTTGGTTTGTAGTCTATCATAATCCGCTCAAAAAACCATACACATGCAGCTAATGTAGAGCCGCCAAAGCCTAAATTGGTTACTTTCATGTAATCAAAATCATCTTCTAAGCTATTCCACAACCGGATAGATGAACTGCCATAGAAAATAACCCCCGGATGCTCCCGATCTAAGCGATGCGCCCTTTCCAATTGTTTAACTTCTTCTTCGTACCAGTACATACGGTTAAAGATAAAAAGATCTGCCTCTTGAAGAAATGTATTGTATGTTAAGTTTATGTTATTAGGTGTTGGTTTATTGGTTCATTCGTCATTAGTACATTCGTAAAAAGCCAAAACCTAATGTCCTAAATTTCTTAATGGTCAAGAAATGATGATGTAGAGAAAAGAGTCAATTTTATTATTGTTCCTTAGCCATTCCACCGTCATAAGGAAAATATCTTTGCCATTTCCAAGGCGTGTATTCATCTGCTATGCTTAACGCTAATAATTCTTTAAAAATACTTTCGCCATTATCGCTGTTTGTCATGATCAATACACCAATTTTCTGTTTTGGGAAGAGAATCATATAATGTTGAAAGCCATCTCCATGACCTTCTTTGAAAGCTCCCCAGCCATATGGTGATTTTAATAAACCAAAACCCAAACCATAACTCAATGAGATGTTATCATTAAGAATGGTATCTTTTCTTGATAGTGGTCCCATCTGTTCTACCGAGTGTATACCGATCTGCGGTGTAAAGATTTCGTTTGTAGAACGGGTATTAATCACCTTTTTCTGCATCAATCCTTCCACAAAAAATGTCATGTCGTCAAAAGTAGTTTCAAGGGTGCTCGGCGAACGGGCTTCGTTATCTTTATCTTTCTCATAAGGTTTTCCTTTTGTATCATGACCAAGAATATAATCTTTTTCGAAAGCGGGAAGAAAAGTATAAGCAGAGTTTTTCATGTTTAAGGGGCCAAAAACGATTTCATCAGCCAATTGCTCCAAAGATTTCGCGGTCATTTTTTCAAGTACGACTTGCAGGTACACCATGCCTTCGCCAGAATAACTGTAACGTGTGCCTGGCTGTTGCAATACTTTCAATTTCTGATCGGCAATGTCCCATCTCCAGTTAGGGAAACCCGATGTGTGATCCAGGCACATTCTGGCTGTTATTTTTTGATATAGAGGGTCATTTTTAAGGCTGCTATAGTCATCATGCCACCTCGTCTGTTTTTTATATTCGTAAATTGGTTTTGGGAGGTATTGTTGCAAAGGTTTGTCTAGATTCAGTTTTCCCTGCTCCACCAACTTCATTACAATCATGGTAAAAATGCATTTGCTTAAAGAAGCGCCATAGAAATTTGCCGTTGGCCTTAATGCAGTTTTCTTTACACCATCTCCATAGCCAAAGGTATTTTTATATATCACTTTATTTTGATTGAAAATGGCTAAGCCTAAGCCTGTAACTCCAGCTTTCTCCATTAATTTCGGTAAGTAATGATTTAGTGAATCAGTACCAATAGTTGTTCCATCAATCCTGCTCAGCTGTTGTGCCATTAATGATGGTGAAAAGCTCAGAACGATTACTAAAATATAAAACCACTGTGAAGCAAGGCAGTGCTTTTTAAGTCTAAGGGATTGGGATAACTTTCTCATGGCAAATTTTTTCTATATGACTGTGCCAGTGTAAGTTTGTTACCTAAAGAGAAAGAAATTAACTGCTACTAGCCTCAGGTTGCCCCATTCTTTTTAGAATGCGGTAGTGGGAGCGAAGTGCCGATAAGAATGTGCTGTTTTCATGATAAGGCAATCCAAATTCCAGAGCGGTTTGTTTTACAATGATGGAGATCCGACCATAATGTACATGGCATATTTTAGGGAAAAGGTGGTGTTCTATCTGTCGGTTTAAGCCGCCAAGAAAAAACGCGGAGATTGGCGATTGCGTCGCAAAATTAGCTGTAGTACGCATCTGGTGTTCCGCCCAGGCTTCTTCCATATTGCCTTCTGCATTGGTTATTGGAAAAGTTGTTCCTTCTACTACATGAGCCAGTTGGAAAACCAGTCCCATCGTTAAGCCCTGAGCCATATGTAACACCACAAAACCGATTGCAATCTGCCACCAGGCAAGCGGCATAATCAGTATCGGTAAACCAATGAAAATAAAGTAGTACAGAAACTTATAGAAAAAGAGGTTAAAGTATTCAACTTTCGGATGCTTGTTTTGGCAGGCACCCACACTTTTTTGAAAAAACTTTTTATAATCTTTACGAAATACCCAGGAAAGCGAAGCTAAGCTATATAAAGGGAAAGCATACCATTGCTGGAAACGTTGATGTGGTTTTAATTCATCTTCTGTACAGATGCGTATAAGGCCTGGTGCTACTTCGATATCTTCGTCATGGCCCGGTATATTGGTATAGGTGTGGTGTACTACATTGTGCGTAATGTTCCACACATACGGATTGGCACCAACCATATTAAAAAGAAAACTGAAAAAAGAATTGACGCGTTTAGAACTCGAAAACGAACCGTGAATGGCATCGTGGCAGATATTAAAACCAATAAATGCACAAGTTGCGCCAAGTAAAATGGTAAGTCCCAAAAGTATGGTGCTATGCACGTTTAAAAGGATTATGGAAAAGTAAAGTGCCAGAAATATAGTAAGGAAAAGAAAGGCTTTAAACCACATCAGCACGTTGGCATTGATACTTCTATTGTTTTCTTTAAAGTCGTTGTTTACTCTGCGGCGAACTTCCGTGTAAAATGTATTCCCTGCTAAACATGGGAATTTTGCTTTTGATTTCATGATCTTGTGCGCTAATCTACCCCATGTACGAGGTCGATAACTCCAAGTTCATTAAGCTTTATGTATAACCAGGCTAATTGGCCAGGCTTAGTTATAAACGTAAACCACTGTGTTTTAGTTTTCGACGAAGGTAATAAATTAACCGTTGATGCATCCTGCAATCATGTTAAATAATTATGAATGTCTTGACAAGAAAGTAAATCAGTTCTTTTGCAGACAGTGGTTGTATTAAACAAATTAACGATTGAATGAAAAATAATGGGCACTAATATTTTAGCTCCAGATCATATTCAGTAGGAGAATTCAATTTAATTAAGATACAGACTACTCGCTGTAGTTCCTCTTATTAGCAGCATAAATATGGTACCAAATGTAAAAAATCCATATTAATACCACTGTGCTATAAACCAATTCGGGTTCAAATGAATCCCTGGTAATTAACAGCGCAATGGAGGAGATCAGGGCAGTCAGGAAGAAATAAAGAATATTTTTCATAACGTACTGATTTAATGAATGTTGGATTTAGTAAATATAATAAAATATCTACTTCGGATCAAGTGTTTTACGAAATAATTTACCTGATTCTGATGAAAGCTGTTTTTTAGCTTATTTATAAGGTGTTTTTTCTTCATTTAATTTGTATTTTACTTGTTGTTATGCATAATTATAGTGGTTTGAAGCTTATTTAGTTGCCTATAGTAATTAGTTTGAATTGTTGCTTTAATTAATGCGGGATCTTTATCTGGATAACGTCTGTGAAGTTGTTTTACTTTAAAATGAAGTAAATAAGTTTAGCGGCCAGTAAGTAAAAGTGTCAAATGGTTAAGAATTAACTTGAAATGCACAAAATTGTGGCACAAGAGAATTTATATTTTTTTGTAAGTTTACGCGGCACAACCACCAAGAAACCAATAACACACACAAATGATTAAATTTTCTTTAAGCTTAATTTCTTTTACACTAGTTTTTTTTGGATTAAAAAACTTCTTTAGCGAACCAAAAATACAACGCGTATCACCACCCGAATTAACAATAACCAATTTCGCAGGACCTGATGTTACACCCAGCCCAGCCTGTTTAGCCGTAGCACCAACTGGAGAAGTATATGTTGGCGTTGATATGATCGGCTCTTTAGGTAAAGATCCTGGTAAAGGCCATATTCTTAAATTGATAGATAAGGATAACGATGGTAAAATGGACGAACATGTAGATTTTGCCGAGGTGGACAACCCACGCGGTATTATTGTTCAAGGCAGCCAGGTATATGTATTACATACCACTTTTTCTAAAGAAACAAAGCAGGCTACAGGCATGAATTTAGTTGTTTTCGAAGATAAAGATGGCGATGGAAAAGCCGATGGACCCGAAAAACCGCTTATAGAGCATATCAGTAATGCCAAATATATCCGCGAACGTGGTACCGACCATGCTACTAACGGTATCAGAATGGGGATTGATGGATGGATTTACATTTCCGTTGGAGATTTCGGATTCCATGATGCGGTAGATCGCTCAGGTAAAAAACTAACCATGTTAGGTGGCGGAATTATGCGTGTTCGTCCTGATGGAACTGAAATGGAAGTATATACACATGGTACACGTAATGTTTATGATGTTGCTATCGATCCTTACATGAACGTTTTTACAAGAGAAAATACCAATGATGGCGGTGGATGGAATGTCCGTTTCTCGCACCATATACAATCTGGAGAATATGGTTACCCTGTCTTATTTCAGAATTTTACCGACGAAATTATTCCTGCACTTGCAGATTTAGGTGGAGGATCGGGTACCGGTGCATTGTTTATGGATGAGCCAAACTGGCCTGAACAATATAACCATGTACCAATGATGGCCGATTGGGGCAGAAGCATGCTTTATATTCATAGAGTTACCACTGATGGTCCAACCTTTACGCAGAAAGATGAAGAGTTTATTAAACTTCCCCAGATTACCGACCTTGATGTAGACGGTTCAGGAAGACTTTATCTATCCGCTTGGGATGGCGCTGGTTATTCTGGCAGCCCTAATAAAGGTTACGTTGTTCGTGCAGTGCCAAACAACTGGACATACAAAGCTTTTCCTGATGTTAAAAAAGCTTCAATTAAAAAACTAACCGAGCTACTTAAATCGAATAGTGCAGTAGGCCGTTTAACTGCTTCGCAAGAACTGGTTTTGCGCAACAATAAACAAGCTATTGCAACAGCCTTAAAAGTGGCTTCTGATCAAAGTTTAGCGCTTGATGTTCGTATAGCCGGTATGTATACCTATGCACAGCTCACCAAAGAAAACGGTATTGCAACTTTAGTTGAATTTACCAAAGATAAAGCAGTTAAGGAATTTGCTTTAAAAGCACTTGCCGATCGTAAGGCGAATATAGACAAAGTACCAGTTGAACCATTTTTAGAAGGCTTAAAGGATTCTTCTCTTCGCGTTCAGGCTGCTTCGATAATCGGTTTAAACCGTTTGGGGAGGGCAGAGGTTGCCAATGTGCTTTTACAAACTAAGGTGCCTGCTTCATTTACAACACCTGCAAAAGGTACTGAAGGGCCTCATGCAACACCAAATTCAGCCATTATTTTGCCTCACTTAGCTGTTAGGGCCTTAGTTGATCTTCAGGCGGTAGATGCTTTGCTTGCTGCAGTTAAAACTGAAAACTCTACCCTTGCGCTTTGGGCGTTACGTTATATACATACCGAAAAAGCGGTTAACGGACTGATTGAAAACTACAAACAATCGACAGACGAAAAATTAAAACAACAGATTCTGGTTACTTTAGGCCGTTTGTATAAAAAAGAAATTGCTTACGATGCTACCTGGTGGTGGGGTACACGTCCTGACTCTCATGGCCCATACTTTAAAGCCGTGTCATGGGAAGGATCTCCTATTATCGAGAAATTCCTGAAAGAAGAGGCTACAAAAGCCGGAGTAAAGGGAAAACAGTTTTACGTTGATTTAAATGCACGTCAAAGGATGGATATCCCTGAATTTGCCGAAGAAGAAAAAGTAGCGGCAGCTGAAGAACCAAAGATTGATCTGGATAAAATTAAAAACAAAAAAGGTCAGGTTGGTAAATCATCTATTGAAGATGTATTATTGGCTATCAATAAATTACAGGGTGATCCATTAAAAGGAAAAAACATTTTCAATAATCAAGGTTGTATTGCCTGCCATAGCTTAAGCAAAAGTGAAAAAATGAAAGGTCCTTTTATGGGACAGATCGGCTCTATTATGAACCGTGAACAGATTGCAGAATCGATATTAAAACCTAATGCCTCAATTTCTCAGGGATTTGCTTCGGTAATGATTACGGCCAAAGGCGACCGTACCTATATGGGCTTTATTACAGAAGAAACAGCTACAAAAGTGGTGGTTCGTAATATTGCAGGAGAGGTTTTTACCATTAAAGCGGGCGATATCCTGTCGAGAAAAGAAATGGAAACTTCGATGATGCCAGAAGGTTTGGCCAATTCATTATCATATGAAGAACTGGCTTCGTTAGTTTCTTTCTTATCTGAACAAAAGAAATAGTCCCTTGTAGTTAAATTTGATAAGTATGACATAACCCCATGAAGAAAAATCAGCTTATCACTATTATATGTGTCATCATAACCTTGTTTTGCTCTACGATAGCGGTAGGGCAAAACAAGGAAATTGATTCGACTTTTAAGATGCCTTCGCATCCAAGGTTATTGATAAGTCATGAGCTTGAAGAACAGATCTTAAAAAATGTAAAGCGCGATGCGAAGTTTAAACAGATCCACCAAGCCATACTATCAGAGGCAGATCTTGTTTTAAATAAACCCGTATTAGAGCGGGTGATGATCGGCAAACGTTTGCTTGATGTATCAAGAGAAGCACTTAAAAGGATTTATTATCTCTCTTATGCTTTTAGGCTTAACCATGATAAAAAGTATGTAGCCAGGGCAGAAAAAGAACTGCTTGCTGTTTCTGGTTTTAAAGATTGGAATCCAAGTCATTTTCTTGATGTGGGTGAAATGACAATGGCTCTGTCAATAGGCTACGATTGGTTATATCAGGATTTACCACAATCAACCAGAAATATAGTTGCCCATGCTATTCTCGAAAAGGGAATACAGCCTTCAACAAACAATAAGTACAATAACTGGTTAAATGTTACTAATAACTGGAATCAGGTATGTAATGCGGGTATTTCTTTTGGTGCAATAGCTACTTTCGAAGAACATCCGGCCTTATCGGCAAAACTCATTAACCGTGCAATTAAAAGTGTAATCCTACCCATGCAACAGTATGCTCCCGATGGTGCTTATCCGGAAGGTTATGGGTATTGGGAATATGGCACTTCTTTTAATGTGATGTTTATCAGTGCTTTGGAAGGTGTTTTTCATCAGGATTTTAAATTAAGTGCTCAGCCAGGGTTCCTTAAAACAGCTGATTATCTGGCTAATATGACAGCTCCTTCAGGCAAACCTTTTAATTATTCGGATAGTAGGGCGGTGGCTGAATTTAATCCTGCACTTTTTTGGTTTGCATCGAAACTGAACGATTCTGGTTTACTTTGGGTAACTAAAAAACAGCTCGATGAGCAGATGCCATTACAAAATAGATTACTGCCATCAGCAATGTTGTGGGGTGCAAAACTATCGCTTAATAACATTCAGCCTAAAACTGCACAATTTTGGATCGGAAATGGTCTTAATCCGGTTGCTTTGATGCGAAGTTCGTGGACAGATCCGCTGGCTACTTTTGTGGGTTTTAAAGGTGGTTCACCCGGTGTTAGCCATGGCCATATGGATGTAGGCTCTTTCGTCATGGAATCGCAAGGGGTGCGTTGGGCCATGGATTTTGGGATGCAGGAATACGAATCGCTCGAATCGAAAGGCATCAATCTTTGGGACAGTAAACAAAATGCGGCGCGCTGGAAAATATTCCGCTACAACAATCTCGCACACAATACCCTTTCTATTGATAGTACTTTTCAGCTTGTTAAGGGAAATGCTGCTTTCATCAGTAGCGCTAATAATGGCCTGTTTATGAACGCGGTTGCCGATCTGAGTAGCTTATATGCTGATAAACTAAAAAAGTCAATTAGAGGGGTGGCCTTAATCAATAAAGAAACGGTGCTGATCCGCGATGAAATAACCGTAGGAAACAACGATGTAACCCTTCGGTGGTCGATGGTTACGCCTGCTACGGTACACATTATTGATAAGCATACCATCGAATTAAGTTATAAAAACAAAAAATGTTATCTCTTCGTGGATGCCCAAAGCGAAGTTAAAATGAAAACCTGGTCAACAGATCCGGGAACAGATTATGATGCTAAAAATCCGGGAACTTCTATTGTAGGATTTGAAGTAATGCTCAAAGCTGATAGCGAAGAGGCTATATCAGTTTTTCTAGATGCCGGAAATCCACCACAAAAGAGCTTTTCTGCTAAACCGATAACCAGCTGGCCTAAAAAATAAATATGCTTGGCAGTTGATTTATGTTCAGCCTTATTTTCTAAAGCTTGATTTTACTGAATTCTCTCTAAAAACTATATTCCAGAATTTTATTGTTATTGTCGAGCAATTTTTATCATAAAATTGCGCCAGTTGTTTTGGTTTAAAAAAACAAAACTTACATTTAGCGATTAAATCTATATACCTAGTCGATGAGCAGATCGGGCAGGTATGACCACCAGTTATGGAAGACCATTTTTTTGAACAAATTATTAAGAACCCTCTTGAACAACCAAATATACCACCCAATGAAGTGATATCCCTTTGGGCAGAAAAGCTAATTCAAGTGCTTTTCCCTGAAAATTCTCCTAAAGTATTTTCAACAATTATAGATGTAAAGGAGTATATTGCTGTTTTGGAACTTGAACTTTATGATATCATATCGGCCAGTTGTAAGCTTAAAAATAGCGAATGTAAAAATGCAGCAGGTCAGTTTTTTGAAGAACTGCCAAAACTTTACCGTGTATTGAACACTGATATAGTAGCCATTTATGAAGGTGATCCGGCTGCACAGAGCAGGTTTGAGGTAATTAGAACTTATCCCGGTTTTTATGCCATCTGTTTCTACAGAATTGCCCATATGCTTTATAATTTCGGTATACCGTTGGTTCCAAGAATTCTTACCGAATATGCCCATTCTAAAACAGGCATCGATATCCATCCGGCAGCCTGTATTGGCGAATATTTCCATATCGATCATGGAACTGGGATTGTTATTGGCGAAACCAGTACAATAGGCCGTTATGTTAAACTTTATCAAGGGGTAACACTTGGCGCATTAAGTGTTAAAAAAACATTAGCCGGCAGCAAACGCCACCCAACTGTAGAAGATAGGGTAGTAATCTATTCTGGGGCAACCATACTTGGCGGCGAAACCATCATTGGGCACGATAGCATCATCGGGGGAAATGTATGGCTTACTGAAAGTATCCCAGCTTTTTCAACGGCTTACCATTCTCCAATAATTACCATTAGAAACCATAAAGAAACCAATTAATATATTAAAATATGGCAGGAATAATCGATCTGATCGGAAATACGCCAATGGCTGAACTTCAAAAGCTGAATATTAACCCAGCTGTAAGGATATTTGCCAAATTAGAGGGAAACAATCCAGGCGGTAGTGTTAAAGACAGAGCGTCGCTTAATATGATCAGAAGTGCAATAGAACGTGGGGATATAACTCCTGGAACTAAATTGGTGGAGGCCACAAGTGGTAACACCGGAATTGCATTGGCTATGATTGCGAGTTTATATAACTTAGAAATTGAACTGGTTATGCCAGCCAATTCTACGCGCGAACGTAAGGTAACCATGGAAGCCTTTGGTGCAAAAGTAACCCTGTTAGAAAGTATAGAAGAATGCAGGGATTATGCAGAAGAAAAAGGCCTTTCAAAAGGGTATTTTTTATTAAATCAATTTGCAAATGCAGATAATTACCTGGCTCATTATAAAACAACCGGACCAGAAATATGGAGAGATACTGAGGGGCAGATTACGCATTTTGTAAGTTCTATGGGAACAACGGGAACCATTATGGGCTGCTCCAGATTTTTTAAGGAAAAAAATAACAATATTCAGATTGTAGGCTGTCAACCTACTGAGGGCTCTTCTATTCCAGGAATCAGACGCTGGCCTGAAGAATATCTACCAAAAATATTCGATCCGCTACGGGTAGATCGGGTTATGGATATTGCGCAGGAAGAAGCAACCTTAATGTCGAGAAGAATGGCTAAAGAAGAAGGTTTATTTGCAGGCATGAGCTCTGGCGGTGCCTGTGCAGCTGCTTTGAAACTTGCTGCTGAACTAGATAAAGGAACCATTGTTTTCATTGCCTGCGATCGGGGAGACCGCTACCTGAGCAGCGATCTTTTTGGTTGAACATAATCACTAGTCTTGTTGGGCTTTTTTTGATAAAAGCATGCGAACCCTTTGAATAATGGCCTCCATTTCAAAGGGTTTTTCTATGTAATCATCCCAATGGGTTTTGTAATAAGCGCTATTCTGGATGCCATTTCGCGATGACATGAGCAGGATAGGGATGGAACCATGTGCTGATAACTTTAATTCTGTGCATATGGCCCGTCCATCGGTTATGCCCAACAAAATATCAATTAAAATAATATCGGGTTGGAAGGCAGCAACCTTGGTGTGTAAATCAATCGCGTTTGAAAGATTCATCGTAATGTATCCTTCAAATTCGAAGATCATCTTTATGGCATCGAGTGTTGCAGGGTGATCTTCAATAATTAATATTTTTGGTTGGGATAGAGAGAACATTTTTTTGTATTATTTAATTAAGGAAAGCTAAGATTACCAGTGCCTCGCTTTTTAAGCAGTAATTCAAATATTTTCGAGTCTGTTCTGGTGAGGCTATCAAGAGAATTGCGTAGGCTTTGGTTTACCAGACTTAAATTGGTAAACATCGTTCTCAGGTTATCGTTTTCATCTCTCAGTTCCAAAAGCTCATTGGCTATACTCCCAAAATCTCTGATCCAGCTGTCAAAACAGTTTTTATCAATTTCTAATGCGGTATAAATTTCTTCAGGATCTCTGCCGTTGTAAAATTCTTGGATGCTCTCAATAATTCTGGCAGGGGTGTTATTCGGTTTCATGGTTGGTTTCAGATGCTGTTTGTGCAGAAGGCTAAACCGTCCCCTGTCTAGACCTCCTGCGGCACAGCAATATTTTAAAAAGTTTTCATTTAGGGATAGGGACAAAGAAATAGAGCGTTTAAATATTATCAAAATTTTTCTCTACGCAGTAATACGCACCAATTTTAAATGTTTGAATGTCAGGTAGTAAAATAAAATGTAATTGGTATTGGGTTCATTATATATAGTTTTTGATGAATTAGCGTTTTAAATAAACCATGCCGCCAGGCGTGTAACAAATCATCCCGGAAAAGACCGTTTCTGTCGACATGGTTAAAAATATGAGTACTATCCAGACAAAAGGCATTTAAGCCTGTTTGGTTAAAAAAACGGTATCGCACCGAGTGCACTCTATACAGCTATATGCAAAGAGGGTGCGGCAGGTGGATATTAACGATACGCATTTCTACGCACAGGTGCTCAAGTTGTTGTAATTAAGTATGTTAAGTGTTTTTTGATAATTTATTGTTTAGATAAAGGCCAAGAAAAAGCGATCTATTTTTGTATGCTATTTAGGACGATTTGGTAAGGTCTAACATCCAGGCGTGCATATTCGTTTCGCCATCTATCCCCAGTTTTTTACGAATTCTATATTTGCGGCTTTCTACAGCACGTACACTAAGTTTGCAGGTTCTGGCAATTTCTTTAGTATCAAAATTTAACCTGATGTAAGCACAAAGCGTTAACTCTGCCGGTAGTAGTTGTGGCGAAACCTGAAGTAATCTTTCGATAAAGGTAGATTCAGCCTCGCTAAACCGCTTCATAAATGAAGGGTCTCTGGCGTGAGCAAGTTCGATAAGTGCTTTTAAAGAAAAATGTTCAACTGGTTTTTCTTTTTTTGCATCGAGCTGTTTACGGTAACCTTCAACCTGTTCTTGAAGCAGAATACGTTGCCTCCGAAAATGCGCATTATGCCGCGTTAATAACCTTAACCGTTGGCCATAAAGACCGAGGCTGATGAAAATTCCTTCAATTATTCCAGCTAAAGTGAGTAAATTATAACTGTACGATTGAAAGGGTATTAACTCCGATAAACAAAAAACAAGGTAAATAGAAACCAGAGCCACGGGGATCCACCCCAGTACGTAACACCAGATAAGGGGATTTTTTTTGGCATAACCGCGGATTATAATCACTTTAATGCTGCTGAACAGAAAAAGCAATGAGGTTAATAAAAATAAAACATGTGTAAGTATATTGGTGATGCTTCGGGCATCCCATAAAGAACAGACTAGGATTAAACCCCATCCAAACATTAATACCTTAAAGAATTTTTTGAGTTGCGGAAGTTGGCGTTTAAGTTTTAAAAAATAACTGTTAAACAGAATAGTAGCAATGTAACCAGCTGCAATAAAAAAATGGGCATGCACTAAAATGAACCTGGCTATTGAAGGGCCTAGCAATAAGCCATAGCCTTGAAGATAACAGACCATTACAATGAAATAAAGCAAAATAATCCGAGCTATATAAAGCGCAAAGAGTTTACTCCGTGTAACAATGAACATAAAAACATGAAAAATGAGGATCATCAATGCAATACCCATATAAATAGGTTGCACGCTATGTGCTTTAAATAAAGCATGGTTTAATACCGATTCGGTAACAAGTTTTACCGGTACAAGTAACGTATTCATGGCTCGCATTCTTACATACACTTCGCCAATTGGAGTTTTTACCTGCTTTAAGGGAAATACATAGCCGGTACCCAGAATGTTATCATTTTGTTTCAGGTTGAACATGCCAGCGCTTATCTGGTTAATCATCCCGCGTTCATCGCGATAAAATACGGTAATTGAATCGATATTTGCATAATCGATAAACAGGTAGGGAGTGGTTTGGTTGTAGTTTTTAAAACGGAGCTTCATCCACCATACTTTTCCGCTGGTGCCACCGTTAAAAATCGCCGACTTGCCTTTTAAAAAACGTTCTGGCTTAAATTGCGCTACCTTTTCGAAAGATGTTGTTTCGAGAGTATCCTGCCAAAAGTATCCTGCTTTGCCAATGTTAACAAAAGTTTGTTTCTCCACCTGGATCACCGGTTGAGCTACGCAAAGCCTGCTTTCTATCAAAAAAGCAATAAGAATAAAAATGGTCTTCATTAATTAAACCAATGTAAAAAAGTTGGGATGACTTATTACAGGGGAGAAATTATAGCTTTATAATAGAAATTCCAAATTTTATCTGAAAAAAGAACATAATGTTAATGGTTTGGCATTCGCTTCAAATTTGTATTTTAGACCAAGCCCAAAATTATATGCACCAGCTGATTATACAATACGCTTTCCTACTTGCGATTATTCTGTTTGTGGTAATGCTCGCACAAAAAATCCGTGTGGCATATCCTATTTTATTGGTAATTGCAGGTTTAGCCTTAAGTTTTTTACCAGTACTTCGTAATATTGAGATTGAACCAGAGCTCATTTTTGTAATCTTTTTACCTCCATTGTTGTATGAAGCTGCTTGGAACACTTCATGGAAAGATTTCTGGAAGTGGCGTAGGGTAATCAGCAGTTTTGCATTTCCGATTGTTATTCTTACCTCTAGTATTGTTGCGCTAATTTCTCAAAGCCTAATTCCGGGTTTTACGTGGGCCCTGGGTTTTTTGTTGGGTGGTATTATTTCTCCGCCAGATGCAGTATCTGCATCAGCCATACTTAAAAACGTTAAAGTGCCCAAAAGGCTCACCACAATATTGGAAGGTGAAAGTTTACTAAACGATGCATCCAGTTTAGTGGTGTTCCGCTTTGCTTTAGCCGCAGTAATGACCGGAAGTTTCGTGTTAAGTAAGGCTGCTGGTAATTTTGTAATTGTTATTGTAATGGGAATTTTGGTCGGAATTGTAGTCGCCTTAGTTTTTTATGCTTTACACAGATGGTTGCCAACCACTACCAATATTGATATTATCCTTACTTTTTTAACGCCATATGTAATGTACATAACCGCAGAGGAGTTTGGGTTTTCTGGTGTGTTAGCTGTAGTGAGTGGTGGCTTGTTTCTTTCGGCCCGCAGAGACCAGATTCTTACCCACCGAAGCAGGTTGCAGAGTATAAATGTTTGGGAAGCGGTAGCTTTTGTGCTGAATGGCTTTGTTTTCTTGTTAATCGGTTTAGAATTCCCGGTAATTATCCGTGGTTTGGGCAACGATGGGCTTTTACCGGCTATCCGTTACAGTGCCATTATTTGCTCGGTTTTAATTGTTACAAGGTTAGCCAGTACCTATGGTGCTTTATACTTTACGCGTTTCATTAGTCGTTATATTACCACTGCCGATCCCAATCCAAGCATGAAGGCACCTTTGCTTTTTGGCTGGGCAGGAATGAGAGGAGTGGTTTCTTTGGCTGCAGCGCTTTCTATTCCGGTAGCATTAAAATCAGGTGAAGCTTTCCCTCAGCGTAACTTAATCTTGTTTATCACTTTTAGTGTAATATTGGTTACTTTAGTTTTGCAAGGTTTAACATTACCCGCATTGATAAAGTGGGTAGATATGCCCGATCCGGATTATACTGTTCCTTTCGAGCAACAAAAACAAATGGTGAGAAAGAAATTATCCATGTTATCGCTTAAGATCCTGGATGAAAAGTATCACGATGCCTTATTGCATAACGATATGATCAGATCGATAAAAATTCGCATTGAGGCAGAAATGGAATTATTGAGAGATTGGGAAAAAGAAGAAAACATTTCAAGATCTGATGGTTTTTATCACGACTACCGCATTGCACTTGAAGATATTATGGCCGAGCAGCGTATTTTATTGAAAGGACTAAATAAAAAAGAGCAGATTAATGATGAGCTGATTAGAGAACAATTAGAGTTGCTTGATCTGGAAGAAGAAAAACTTCGCAGGCATTTTAGTCATCGGGATATATAACCATCAGGTTCTTTTTTACGGTACCATTGTCCAGTTTATGCAATTAAATGTATAATTATAGTAGCGTAATGTGCCCACATTGTGCGGTGTTACACATGCATGTTTACACTACATAGCTGTAATTTCGGATGTCGTTTATCTGATGAAATAAAGCTATGAAAACAAACTATTTTTTAAAAGGAATCATTTTTTTGATGCTTGCTAGCCTGGCAATGCTTTCGTGTAAGAAAAATATTAATGAACATCCTGAAGAAGGAGGTAAAAAACGAACTGTAAAATTTATGGTTACGGGGGCTAATAATGATCTGGGAACGGCAGGATCTGCGGTAAATGCCCCGCTTAAAGATCTGATTAAACAGTTAACAATTGTGGTTTATCAATCTTTTACCGGACAAGAGTATACCCGTGTTACCCAGCTCGCTACCGATCCTAATTTTGGGGAGCTTAGTTTAGACCTCCCGCTTAATACCTATAATTTTGTAGCTATCGGTTCGCGATCGTTATTTGGCATTAATCAATTTTATCAGGGTGCTACCAATACCGTTATTTTGCCTTTTAATGAGGGAAATATGCAATATTGGCAACCTAATCAGTCTCCATCCGAAAAATTATACAAAACAGATGATACGTTTGTAGCAACCATTATGAATACCATAAATGCCAATCAGACTATTAATTTAAATATGGATAGGATTGTGGGTAAGCTGGAAGTGCTTGTAGAAGATGTGGCCAATTACGAAGTTGATGTAAATAACGAAGCAACAGGTTACCTATTTGCCGCAAAAACATCATTTGGCAGTATTGAAAATGATTTTGGCTATATCGTAAATAACACAAAAGGCCCAATTAGTATTTATATTCTCCGTACCGATAAACCTTTGGAAATTGAGGTGAGCGGAGGCGGAAAAAGGCGGTCGCTTTCTGTTCCGGTTTATAAAAATAAAAGAACGGTGGTAAAGGGCAAATTACTGGAGCCTATTGGTAAAGTTGGGTTTAGCTTTGTGATTAATGACAAATGGCTGGCTGATACTACACTCGTAACACTCTAAACCGGCTATTGAATGTCGTGTTTATAACTCGTTATACGCAACATCCCAAATGATTAAAATATAATGATATATTTGCTAATTAATTTAGTAAGCATGTCGGTAAAGGTTAATATTACTTCAAAGGGAATACAAAAGGTTCTTAAAAATTATAATGAAAGGCAGGCCATTGCGGAGTACATTTGGAATGGTTTTGATGCCAATGCTAACACCATTCGGGTAGATTATGTAGCCAATTCGCTTGGCCTTTTAGCGCAGTTAACTATTGCTGATAATGGTTATGGAATTAATTTTGATCGCTTACAGCAAAAATTTGATCCGTTCTTCGAATCTGAAAAATCTATTCAGATTGTAGCGCCAAAGCATACCTCAAAAATGCATGGCCGTAATGGAGTAGGGAGGCTTACTTTTTTTACTTTTGCGCATGATGCCGTTTGGCACACCACTTACCAATCAGAACAAGGGTTTCGTTATGGCGAAATACACATTAGCACTGGTGGTTTAAATAGTTATAGTCACGATTTTACCGCCGCTCCAAGCAGTTCTGGCGAGACTGGAACAACGGTTTCATTCACTAATCTGAAAATCAGTCAGCAAGATATAGAAGAAACAGTAATCCCTTTTCTGATAAACGAATTCTGTTGGTTTATTGAATTGAACAGGCATAAAAACTATTCAGTTATTGTAAATGGCAAAGCATTGGATTTTAGCAGCAATGTTAAAACTTTAGAAGAGTTTAATCTTTTCTATCCCGATACGGCCGTTACTTTTAAGATTAAATACGTTCATTGGAAAGAAAACCTGCATAAGGAACTGTCTAAATACTATTTTTTGGCCGGTGGTGAAGAAATTTATAAAGATTACACCACCCTAAATAAAAAGAGCGACGATTATTTCCATAGTGTATATATCGATAGTGATTTTTTTCGTGATTTCGATTTTAAGAGTTTTGAAAATGAGGGACAGGTGGCCATATTTGGAGCCGCTAAATCTTCCCCAGAATACCGGTTTCTAATTAAAGCGTTAACAGAATATCTGAAAAGTAAACGTAAACCATTTTTAAAAGAATATGCCAGTCGCCTGGTTGAAACTTACGAGCAGGATGAGATATTTCCCGTTTACGCTACCGAAAGAGAAAAAGAATTAAGGAAACCAGCGCTTGTTAATCTAATTAAGGCATTATATGAAGTAGAACCTAAATTGTTTAGTAGTTTAAACACCGATCAGAAGAAAACTTTTGTGCGCTTAATAGATCTTTTAATGCGCGCTAACCTGCGTAATGAGATTTTTGAAATGTTCAATGGCATAATCGAATTAGAGGCCGAAGAGCAGGATGAGCTATTGCAATTGATAAAAGACCTTGAACCAGCGAAAAATTAGATTGATACTCGTAAGTAATTTAGTAATTTGTTGCCGATAAAAGAGCTTAGATGAAAAGATACCTATTATTGATCAGTATTTTACTAATTAACATCCCATTACTGTCTGCACAGCATAAGAAGAGAAATCTTAATATTGTTTTTATCGGTAATAGTATCACGCAAGGCGTTCAGATTGCCAATGCTGCTGATGCCCCACCTGCTGTAGCCGTAGCTTACCTGCTTAAGCAAAAAGGAATAAACGAAGTTAAATTCAGTAATCAGGGCCATAGCGGTTATACCACTCTCGATTTTTTACCCACTGCAGGCCGTACTTTTAACAAAGTTGAAGAAGCAGCCAATGCATTTACTAATCAAGAGGCATTATTGATTTTTTCGTTAAAGCTCGGCACCAACGATAGCGCCATAAAAGGGCCGCATGGCGCTCCGGTTTCGCCTGACCGATATATTGAAAATGTAAAAACTATTGTAGATAAGCTATTGACCGATTTTCCTAAGGCTATTGTCGTGCTGCATCATCCTATCTGGTATAGCACCAACACCTATAACAGCTCAAAATATATGGAAGAGGGGCTATTGAGATTACAGGCTTACATTCCAAAAATTGATAGCCTTGTGGCAAATTATGCTTTAACTAATCCAAAACATGTTTTTGTGGGAGATAAAAAAGCATTCGCTTATTTTAAAAAGCATCACCTAACAGAGTTGATCCCTGAAAAGGGGCAAGCGGGTACCTTTTACCTCCATCCAAATAAATTAGGTGCCGCATCTCTAGGCGAATTTTGGGGTAGAGCGATTGAACGGATAGTGAGGAAGAATTTTTAAGGCCTTACTTGGCTATTCATTTTATTAGATTTCTAAAAATCAAGTACACTTACCGCCATTTTAAAATACCTTTTTCATTGTTTTTTACATGTAATTGGCTAGGATTATTCACAAAACTTGTGATTTTGATATTATATAGCCATTTTTATAGCAGCAGTTTAGTTGTTAGGCCCATTTTATGAAGATTACTTATTATTAAATCTTACTGTTTATGTATGACTGAGCAGGTAGGGTATTTAGGAATAGACATTCCCATAAAAATTTACGGGTTGAGTGAAAAATCGGTTACTATAGGGTTCGGAACGGCAATCGATCACGATTTGTTGTACCTGATCACTGATTTTAACCAATTGCTATTGCAAAATCCCTTTTCTGGTTTAATTACCACCGTTCCGGCTTATACTACATTAACTGTTTTTTTTGATCCCTTAGATGTGATGTTATCAGATCTTCCTGGTGAGGTTTGTTTCGAAAAGGTATCAGCACATCTAAATAAAATTGCGCAGATAAAAAGAGAAAAATCAAACACAATAGCTGATAAACTGATTATTCCTGTATGTTATGGTGGCGATTTCGGTCAGGATCTTTCAACGGTAGCCAGCACCAATAAGCTTAGCGAAACCGAGGTAATTGATATACATACTGCCGGGCAATATATTGTTTTCATGATCGGCTTTGTGCCAGGTTTTGCCTATATGGGTGGAATGGATGCCAGGTTATCAACGCCTCGAAAACAGGTTCCTAATGCTAAAATACCTGCCGGATCTATAGGTATTGCAGGGAATCAAACGGGCATTTATCCTATGGAAACACCTGGTGGATGGCAGATTATTGGCAGAACACCATTAAAGATGTTTGATATAAACCGTTTACAGCCATCACTTTTAAAGGGAGGCGATATGGTTACTTTTAAAGCCATTGGTATAAAGGAGTTTAATGCTTATGCTGAAATATGAGTATGAAAATCAGCATTATTAAGCCAGGTTTATTGAGCACCATTCAGGATATGGGACGATACCGATACCTTTCGCAAGCTGTACCTGTTTCGGGCGCAATGGATGAGCTGGCCCACCGATTAGCGAATAAAGCAGTTGGTAACGATGATCATCATGCCACCATTGAGTTTACCTATGCCGATGCTTCATTTAAAGCTGAAACACCTGTTCTGGTTTCTTATTCTGGCGATGGTGCATGCTTAGTTTACAATAATGAATTAATGCCTGTAGAAAAGCCATTGTTTTTTCCGGCAGGTTCCGTTATAAAGCTGATCCATAATGAAATTGGGATGCGTACTTATTTGGCTATTGCTGGTGGATGGGATGTGCCTGAGATAATGGAAAGTAAAAGCACTTATCTTACTGCTGCTTTTGGGGGCTTTAAGGGCCGGGCATTGCAAAAGGCAGATGTTTTGGCTAGTGGTAGTTTACTTAGCGAAGTATCAAATGGAATATTGGATCATTTGATACAAAGATCGTTAACCTATCCGAATTGGCGCATTTCGCGTGAGAGTTTACTACCAGAGAATAAACAAGCCATTAGGGTTGTACTTGCCAATGAAATCAACTGGTTTGACGCAACATCCATTATTTCATTTTTAACCAATTCTTTTACTATTGATAGAAGGAGTAATCGCATGGGCTATCATTTGTTGGGAAAGCCATTGGTGAGGAAAGTTAAAAAGGAATTGCTCAGCACGGCAGTAACACCTGGTGTCATCCAGGTAACCGGAAGTGGCGATTTAGTGATACTTATGGCCGATTGCCAAACAACAGGGGGGTATCCGCGTATCGCCCACGTTGCAGCGGTTGATTTACCTTTATGTGCTCAGTTAAAACCTGGCGACACTATTCATTTTTCTGAAACTTCGAGAGATGAGGCAGAAGCACTTTACCTTGAACGGGAACGTGATTTATCATTGATTACCATGGCAATAGGCCTTAAATATATTAAAACATGAAAACGATCGATCTTAATTGCGATATGGGAGAAGCATTTGGGAATTATGCCATGCCCAACGATGAAAAACTGATGGATTATATTTCGTCGGCAAATATTGCCTGCGGTTTCCATGGCGGCGATCCAGCTGTAATGCATCAAACTGTAGCTTTAGCCTTAAAAAAAGGAGTAGCCATTGGTGCGCACCCTGGTTTGCCCGATCTACAGGGCTTTGGTCGTAGAGAAATGAAGATTACTCCAAATGAGGCCTATCAGCTTACTTTATATCAGATTGGTGCATTAAGCGGTTTTGTCAAAGCTGCAGGCAGTAGGTTACATCATGTTAAAGCACACGGTGCATTATATAATATGGCTGCAAAGGATACCGCTTTAGCAAAAGCTATTGTACAGGCCGTTTACGATTTAGACCCTGGACTGATCTTCTATGCTTTGGCAGGAAGTAAGATGATCGATGAAGCTGAAAAAAAGGGGATTGTAACTGCATCAGAAGTTTTTGCCGATCGTAGTTATCAGGATGATGGTTTACTTACGCCTCGGTCAGCAGGCAATGCTTTAATTACCAATGAAGAAAATGCCATCAATCAGGTATTGGGATTTGCTTTAAATCAGGAAGTAAATAGTATAAATGGGAATCGCATTACGGTTAAGGCCGAAACGGTTTGTTTGCATGGTGATGGCGAACACGCTGTTGCTTTTGCTAAATTAATAGCTGAACGGTTACAAAAAGAAGGTATCGTAATTAAAGCCCCAGCAATATGAAGCCAAAATACAATTGGAGTGTACTTTTAGGGGCAGCTTTTTTAATGGCTTCATCAGCCATTGGTCCTGGATTTTTAACACAAACTGCAGTTTTTACCCAGCAATTAGGAGCAAGTTTTGCGTTTGTGATATTGCTGTCCATCATATTAGATGCCATTGCACAGTTAAACATCTGGAGGATTATTGCTGTTGCCGATAAACCTGCTCAAGATATAGCCAATAAGGTATTTCCAGGTTTGGGGTACTTTATTTCTTTCCTGGTTTTTTTAGGTGGTTTGGCTTTTAACATTGGTAATATTGCTGGCGCTGGTTTAGGACTTAATGTATTATTCGGCATTAGTGTTGGACAGGGTGCTGTAATAAGTGCAATTATGGCAATAGGTATCTTTATTTACAAAGAAGCTGGCAAGGCAATGGATGTTTTTGCCAAAACCATGGGGTTGATTAAAATTGTACTCGCCTTAATTATTGCCTACACCAGTTCGCCACCATTGGCAGAAGCTGCGTTAAGGGCTGTAAACCCTACGCAGTTTAGTTTTACAGCAGTATTAACCATAGTTGGTGGAACAGTGGGTGGTTATATCACCTTTTCGGGCGCTCACCGTCTATTGGATGCCAGGCAAACTGGAATCCAGAATTTAGGTGCTGTAAATAAAGGTGCATTAAGTGCTATTGGACTCGCATCTATTATGCGCTTATTGTTATTTATTGCTGCTTTGGGAGTAGTAAGTAAAGGTTTTACTTTAGACCCATCCAATCCAGCTGCTTCGGTTTTTAAATTGGCCAGCGGCGAAATAGGGTATAAGATTTTTGGTGTAGTAATATGGGCTGCGGGAATTTCATCGGTTGTTGGTTCAGCCTATACCTCCATCTCTTTTATAAAGAGTTTTCATCCGCTTATATTAAAGCTTAACCGTGAGATTATCATTGCCTTTATTTCCATCTCATGCATTATTTTTATCCTCATCGGTAAACCCGTTAAAATATTGCTCACTGTAGGCGCCATTAATGGCTTTATTTTACCTATTGCATTAGGTATTATGCTTATTGCGGCCTATAGAACTAAAATTATCGCAAATTATAAACAACCACTTTGGCTAACACTAACAGGTATAGCTGTGGTGTTAACCATGGTATGGATGAGCTATGGTACCATTATACAAATGATAAAAGGAGAATAAATCTTTATACAATGAATACGATTATCAAATATTTTTGCTTTTTCTTTCTATTAAGTGCTACCTGTTTTGCGCAGCAGGGTACAAATCCTTTAGCCGTTGAACCTGGAGTTTCTCTTGCAATGGCAAGTTCCAGAAGTGCAGCAATAAGTAATATTCAATATAAGCTACATTTTACCATTCCAGCAGAACAAACAGTACCAATTAAATCAACTGAAGGTATTGATTTTAAGCTAAATAAATTGATTTATCTGCAGGTTGACTTTAAGCAGGACGCAGATCATATAAAACGAGTATCGGTTAATGGGAAAACGATACCGGTTGATTTTAAAGCCGAACATATCTTAGTAAAACAAGAGTATTTAAAATTAGGTGCTAACCATATCGAGATTGGATTTGTTGCGGGTAATGAATCGTTAAACCGAAACAAAGACTTTTTGTATGCGCTTTTTGTTCCTGATCATGCCAGAACGGTATTCCCATGCTTTGATCAACCCGATTTAAAAGCTAAATTTTTACTTTCATTAACTGTTCCAACTAACTGGAAGGTAATGGCTAATGCCGTTAAAAAATATTCAATTGTACAAGGGGATTCTACCACCTATCATTTCAATAATTCGGATAAATTACCCACTTATTTATTTTCCTTTACTGCGGGTAAATACAGCCTGGTAAGTAGGGAAATGAAAAATAATAAAATGGAATTTCTGCACCGCGAAACTGATTCGGCCAAAATTAAGCTCAGTGTGGATTCTGTTTTTGTAGCACATCGCGATGCCATCGATTTTTTGGAAGACTGGACGGCGATAAAATATCCTTTTCAAAAGGTGGGCTTTGTTAGTATTCCAGATTTTCAATTTGGCGGTATGGAGCATCCTGGTGAGGTACAATATAAGGCATCAGCATTGTTTTTAGATCAAGGTGCAACCAAAGATCAGTTCATTTCGCGTTCAAATCTGATTTCGCATGAAACAGCACATATGTGGTTTGGCGATCTGGTAACCATGCAATGGTTTAATGATGTTTGGATGAAAGAGGTTTTTGCCAATTTTATGGCCGATAAAGTAACTGAAAAGTTAATGGGCAAAAACACTTTTGATCTTAAGTTTTTACAAGATCACTATCCGGCCGCTTATGGGGTAGATAGAACACTGGGTGCTAATCCCATTCGCCAGCAATTGGACAACTTACAAGAAGCCGGATCGATGTATGGAAATATAATTTACCATAAAGCACCCATTATGATGCGTCAATTAGAATTATTGATGGGAAAACAGAATTTTCAACAGGGCATAAGGGAGTATCTAAAAAAATACAGTTATAGCAATGCTACATGGAATGATTTGATTGCTATTTTAAGTAAATACAGCAAAAGTGATCTCCATAGTTGGAACAAAGTTTGGGTAAATGAACCTGGTAGACCAGTTTTTAGCTATGATATTAAATACAATGGAGATAAAATAAGCGATTTAAGTTTAAACCAAAGCAGTGAAATGGGACAGGCGCGGGTATGGCCGCAATCTTTTACGGTTAAGCTGATTTACCCAACAGGAAGTAAGATTTTGGTTGTAAATGCTAAGCTTGCTAAGACGGATTTAATTGAAGCAAGAGGTCTTCCAAAACCACAGTATATTTTATTTAACGCAAACGGTGCCGGGTATGGCCTTTTCCCGATTGATAAAGAAATGATGGCAAATCTTTATGATGTTGTTGATCCGTTAGAACGGGCATCGGCTTATATCAATGCCTATGAAAATATGCTTTCAGGCAAAAGCACTAAGCCTGAAGAACTTTTAGCTGTATTTTTACATGGATTATCGGTTGAGAAAAACGAGATGAACCTCAGGTTAATTACGGGATACCTCACCAATATTTACTGGACTTTTCTTACTACTGAAGCACGGAATGCGATGTATGAAAGCATGGAGAAAACAATATGGAATGCAATGGAGCAACAGCAAACGCAAAATAACAAGAAGATTTTGTTCAACGCCTACCAAAATGTGTACCTGAGTGCAGAAGCTGGTAAACGCTTATATGATATCTGGCTAAAACAATCCGCCCCAAATGGAGTCAAACTATTGGAAGATGACTATAGTTCGCTGGCTTTAACTTTAGCACTTAAAACAGATACGGCGAATACAATTTTGAAAGAACAGTTGTCGAGGACAAAAAATGATGACCGTAAAAACCGATTGATTTATTTAATGCCGGCGCTATCTTTAGATGTTAAAGAGAGAGACAGTTTTTTCAATAGCTTAAAAGATCGCAAAAACCGCCAGAAAGAAGCCTGGGTAACCACTGCTCTGGCTTATCTTCATCATCCGTTAAGACAGTCAACTTCTGTTCAATATCTAGGCGAGAGTTTAGATTTATTAGCAGAAATCCAGAAAACGGGGGATATATTCTTCCCACAATCGTGGTTAGCTTCGATATTTTCTAGTTATAACAGCGAAAAAGCAAATGCCGCAGTGCAGGATTTCTTAAAATCTCATCCTGATTACAATCCAAAACTAAAAGATAAGATTTTGCAGACTACCGATAATCTCCGCCGGGCACAGCAGATTATGCAATAATTTATTTAAGCCTTTTGTAACCAAATTTGTTACATACAGGTTTAAGAAGAATTTATACTTTTGTCGCGAGAGCGTTAATTTAGATTTGAAAAGGGTAAGCATTAATTTGTTTGCCCTTTTCTTTTTTCGAATTTAATGCCAGGAACTTTATTTGCCATTAAGATATTAAGGGCATTAAGAAATGCGCTGATAATGTTCAAGTTTCACATGACCTTACAAATCCAAAGTTAAAAATAACCTTAACGTTCTTAACTTCTTAATGGTCATGCTTTAGTCTTAAAAGCAGCGAGTAATGGTTATTAATTAAAAGATTCGCTTTCGTTATTCAGATCATCTAACAAACCATTCAATAAAATTTCTCTTTTATCTTCGATTGAAGAATCATCCTGGATAAAAACGGTAAGGTTCGTGTTTTCTGTTGCTTGAGGTTGCATATAAGGCTGCGGTTTATGTTTGTCAATTAAATGTCTACAATTATCTAACGTCGATTTTCGAATATAGTTTGTAACTTTTTTATTCGAACTTGTAATGTCTCAATTGGGCATGGTATAAATCAATATTGACCAAACATTGAGCTAATATTTAGGTTATATCTTTCAGGACAAAACAAATTCTATCAATCTGGAAATCGATGAAACACTACGACGCAATAATTATAGGCGCAGGGCAAGCAGGAACACCTTTAGCCAAAAGACTTGCCGAAGCGGGCAAAAGAACAGCGATTATAGAAAAAAGGTTTGTTGGCGGTACATGTATTAATGACGGTTGTACACCAACAAAAGCAATGATCGCTTCCGCAAGGGCAATATATCAAGCCAGAAAAGCAACTGAACTGGGCGTAAAAGTTGGAGCGATCAAAATTGATTTTAAAAAGATAAAGCAACGGAAAGATGATATCGTAAACCAGTTCAGGTCATCATCTGAAAAAGGCCTTAAGAAGACTAAGGGACTTGAGCTTATATTTGGAACGGCCAGATTTAGTGGTGAAAAAGAACTGTCTATTGCACTCAACGATGGCGGTGAAGAAAAAGTAACTGCCGAATGGATATTTATTAATACTGGTGCAAAAACCACCATACCGGATGTTGAAGGATTAGATGAAATTAATTATCTTACATCGACAACAATTTTAGATATTAAAATAATTCCAGAACATTTAGTGGTTATTGGTGGAAATTATATTGGGCTTGAGTTTGGACAAATGTTTAATCGATTCGGTAGTAAAGTAACCGTTTTGGAAAAATCATCGGGCATATTAGCTAGAGAAGATCAGGATATCTCATCAACACTTACTGAAATTTTAACCGACGAAAATATCGAACTGATCACCGATGTCAAAATCAAGAAAATAGCGCAGGATAAAAAACAGATTAACATTACGCTGGAGTCTGGGAAAATCAAAAAAGAAATAACAGCGAGTCACGTATTGGTAGCCGCAGGCCGTACGCCTCAGACTGCAGATTTAGATCTTGAAAACTGTGGCGTAAAATTGGATGACAAAGGGCATATTCTTGTTAATGAAAAACTCGAAACCAATATTAAAGGGATTTATGCACTCGGTGATGTAAAAGGCGGCCCTTCATTTACACATATTGCTTATAATGATTATACCATCGTTTACCGGAACTTAATGGAAGGCACAAATTATTCTATTCATGATCGTCCGGTGCCATATTGCATGTTTACCGATCCCCAGCTTGGGCGGATAGGTATTTCTGAAAAAGAAGCAAAAGAAAAGAAATTGAATTATAAAGTTGCAGTTCTGCCAATGTCGAATGTTGCCCGCGGTATTGAAACCAATGAAACTTTAGGGCTGATGAAAGCAATTGTAGATGCAGATAGTAAAAAGATATTAGGAGCTGCTATCCTGGCCTCAGAAGGTGGAGAAATCATGTCTGTTCTTCAAATGGCGATTGAAGGTGGGATTACTTACGATAGGATCAGATATTGTGTCTTTGCACACCCTACTTATTCCGAATCGTTAAATAATCTGTTTATGAAAATCGATAACTAACTATGATCCAATTAAAAGAGATAAGTAAGAAATTTGGAGATACGCTAGCGGTAAATAATGCCTCTTTTAAGGTAGAGGAAAAGGAAACGCTGGTATTGTTGGGTACAAGTGGCTGTGGTAAAACCACCACGCTAAAAATGATCAACCGGTTAATTGAGCCAGATGCAGGCCAGGTTTTTATCAATGGCGAAAATATAACCAATCAAGATCCTGATATTTTACGGACAGGGATTGGTTATGTGATGCAGAATATTGGGCTTTTTCCACACTATACCGTCGCTGAGAACATTGCCGTTGTGCCGAAGCTTTTAAAATGGGATAAAGAAAAAATTAAAGTCCGAACGCAGGAGCTGATCAAAAAACTCCATCTTCCTGAAAATAGCCTGTCTATGTTTCCAAATGAGCTTAGTGGTGGTCAACAGCAGCGTGTAGGCCTTGCCCGTGCTTTGGTTACAGACCCTTCTGTATTGTTAATGGACGAACCCTTTGGCGCTTTAGACAATGTTACCCGAACCAGTATCCAAAAAGAATTTAAAGGATTAGAAGGACTAAAAAGGAAAACCATCGTAATGGTTACCCACGATGTTCAGGAAGCTTTTGAATTGGCAGATCGCATTTGCTTAATGGATAAGGGAAAAATCATCCAGATTGGAACACCCAAAGAATTGCTTTATCGCCCGGTAAATGATTTTGCAAGGAAGTTTTTGGACGGACAACGGTTGGCTCTTGAGTTTAAAGTAGTTAAAATACAGGATATTTGGCCTTATTTACCTAAAGTAACACTACAAGATGGAAAAAGCCTGTCTGTTTATACGAATGTATGGGATGCGATGGAATTGTTGCGGCGTTCTGATCGGAGCGAACTTCTGTTTTCTGGTGCCAATAAAGAAAGCAAAACCGTTAATTTCGAACAGTTAACCAACGGATTTAATCAATTTCAAAACGCGCAGGTAAATGAATGAGCATCAGCAAACTTTATGGCAGTTTATGCATGAGCAAGCTGATAAATTATTTGCTCAAACCCTGCAACACGTTGGTTTAACCTTTATTTCCTTACTTTTTGCCATCGCCATTGGCTTACCACTGGGCATATTGATTGCCCGAAAAAGAAAACTTTCAGGAATGGTTTTAGGGATTGCCGGCGTATTGCAAACGGTTCCGAGTATTGCCTTATTGGGTTTTATGATTCCAGTTTTAGGCATTGGTGCAAAACCAGCAATTGTGGCACTGCTTATTTATGCCTTGTTGCCGATTATCCGCAATACCTATACAGGTATTATTGGCATCGATCAGTATGTTAAAGAAGCCGCCAGGGCAATGGGTATGAGCAAAAGTCAGGTTTTGCTGAAGGTTGAGTTGCCATTGGCTATGCCCGTTATATTGGCGGGCATCCGTACTGCAACGGTAATTAATGTTGGCGTGGCCACATTGGCCTCTTTTATTGCTGCGGGTGGATTGGGGGAGTTTATTTTTGGGGGCATTTCACTCAACAATACCAATATGATTTTAGCCGGGGCTATTCCTGCAGCTTTGTTGGCCATTATTCTCGATGCTTTACTTTCTCTGGTGCAGAAAATGGATTTTAAGAAGCTGAGAAAAGCATTGTACATTTTGCCAGTTGTGATTTTAATTTTAGGTGGCTTTTATGCACTTCCATCTGCTTATGGTTCTAAATTAACTGCCGGATTTACCCCTGAATTTATGGGCAGGCAAGATGGGGATCTTGGATTGAAATCCACCTACGGCTTAAAAATCCATACCATTGTAATCAGCGATGCAGTAATGTACAAAGCCGCTTTTTCAAAAGAATTGGATGTAATTAGCGGTTACTCTACCGATGGTCGTTTGAAAGCCTTTGATCTAAAGATCTTAAAAGACGATAAAAGTATTTTTCCACCGTACTATGCTGCGCCAATTGTTCGGGATGAAACATTAAAGCAATTTCCCAAATTAGCAGAAACTTTGAATCTACTTGCTGGTAAAATTACTGATTCGGTTATGACCGATCTTAATTACAGAACCGATTATCTGCACCAGACACCAGAACGCGTAGCAAAGGATTTCCTCATCAGTACTGGTTTGTATAAAACACCAAAAAACGGACATAACGGTATAGTGAGGATTGGCTCAAAGATTTTTGGTGAGCAATATATCCTGGCCGAAATGTACAGCATGTTGATTAAAGGAAATACAGATTATGAAGTATCGACCAAAACAGGACTTGGTGGAACAAAAATCTGTTTTGATGCGCTGATGAATGATCAGATCGATTTTTATCCCGAATATACCGGGACAGGTTTATTGGTTTTATTGCAACCGGATCCAAAAATTGCGAAAGAAATGGCACACGATAAAGATAAAACTTATGATTATGTCTACACCGAATTCGAGAAAAAGTTTAACATCAAATGGCTTAAACCTATAGGTTTTAATAATTCTTATGCTTTAATGATGCGGCAAAAACAATCAAAAGATCTGAATGTTAATACCATCACAGATCTTAAAAACTATCTAGATAAAAATTAATGACACTGGTAGAAGAATACTTGCAGATCAGGAAACACTCCGAAAAAATTTGCGAACCATTGCAAACAGAAGATTATGTAGTACAGCCTGTCGCGGATGTAAGTCCACCGAAATGGCATTTGGGACATACTACCTGGTTCTTCGAAGCTTTTATATTAAAGCCGTTTTCTGTTGATTATCAGGTATATAGAGATGAATATAATTATGTTTTTAATAGTTATTATGAAACCGTAGGTAACCGCGTAATCCGTACCGATCGTGGCAATTTAAGTCGACCGAGCGTAAATGAGATTTACCAATACAGGGCCTATGTAAATGAAGCAATGGTGAAATTCCTGGCCACGGCACTAACAGATGAAGTAAAAAAACTGTTGATTTTGGGCTTTAACCACGAGCAGCAGCACCAGGAACTTTTACTTACCGACATAAAATACATTTTAGGAAACAACCCGCTTTTTCCAATTTATTCGAAAAACCAAAAAGAAGTTTTAACTATAAGTGAAATAGAACCTGGCTTTATCAAAATTTCAGAAGGAATTTATGAGATCGGTTATGATGGAAAGGATTTCAGCTTTGATAATGAATTAAACAGGCATAAAGTTTACCTGCAAGATTTTTCAATCAGTAAAACATTGTTAAGTAATGCAGAATTTGTCGAATTCATTGGTGCAGGCGGTTATGAAAATTTTAATTTCTGGCATGCTGAAGGATGGGATTGGGTGAAAAACAATAACATTAGTGCACCCATGTACTGGCACTTAATAGACGGAAAATGGTTTAATTACACTTTAGCTGGTCTTTTACCTATTGATTTAACTGCACCGGTAAGCCATATCAGCTATTACGAGGCTTACGCTTTTGCAAGCTGGAAAGGCATGCGTTTACCAACTGAGTTTGAGTGGGAGATAGCAGCCGAACACTTTAACTGGGGCGAACGATGGGAGTGGACCGAAAGTGCCTATTTGCCTTATCCAGGTTTTAGTAAAGCTCCGGGGGCCATTGGCGAGTACAACGGGAAGTTTATGGTTAACCAGAAAGTGCTCCGCGGTGCATCAATTGCCACGCCTGAAAACCATTCACGCATTACTTATAGAAATTTCTTCCACCCACATTTAAGGTGGCAATATACAGGCATCCGATTAGTAAAATAGTATAGATATGACCACCACCACTATCGAAACAACAACAGACAACAAAGCACAGTTCCTTCACGAAACCTTAGCAGGCCTGTATTCCGAGCCAAAATTTATGCGCTCAAAGTATTTTTACGATGCTACCGGAGACCGTATTTTTCAGCAGATTATGGAAATGGAGGAATATTATTTAACCAATGCAGAAATGGAAATTCTGCAATACCAGGCCAACCAGATTTCTCAAGCGATATCGGCCGATGGAAGCACTTTTGATTTAATCGAACTTGGTGCCGGCGATGCAACAAAATCAATTCACCTGCTAAAATCACTGTTGGATAGTCAGTTGGAATTTAGTTATTTTCCGATAGATATTTCTGCGCATGTAATTTCAGATCTGGAAGAAAATTTGCCTAAAAAACTTCCTGGATTGGATATGAAAGGTTTAAATGGCGATTATTTTAATATGCTAACAAAGGCCACAGAATTATCCAGACGCAGGAAGGTTGTGCTTTTTATGGGCGCAAATATCGGAAACATGAGTATAGCCGATGCCGGAAAATTCTGCTCGTCATTGAAAAAACTGCTTTCTCCTAAGGATTTGTTGATCATTGGATTCGACCTGAAAAAAAATCCCAAGCAGATTCTTTCCGCCTATAATGATAAAGGTGGAATTACCAGGTCATTTAACCTCAATCTGCTTCATCGCATTAATAAAGAATTAGATGGCAATTTCGATCTGAACAATTTTGAGCATTATGCCAGCTACGATCCAGCATCTGGAGCATGTAAAAGTTACCTCATCAGTTTAAAAAAACAGATTGTTAATATTGGTCAAAATGCCATTCATTTTGCAGAAAACGAGCATATTTTTATGGAAATATCGCAAAAGTATTCACTTAATGATATCGATCAGCTAGCAGAAAAAACCGGATTTAAACCACTTCAGCGTTTCTTCGATCAACATCAATACTTTGTAGATGCCATTTGGAAGGTAGACTAGCTGTGGTTATCCAAAACCTGGAGCAGTTGATTTAAATCTTCTTCTGTATTATAATAGTGAAACGAAATCCTTGTGCCTGCCCCTCGCGGTGAGCAAAGGATTTTGGCGGATACGAGTTTTTCTACTGTTTTTTGATTCAACGGCATGCTCATGATGGTAGATTGATATTTTCGCTCCAATGTCCAATCTGGAATTAAGCCTCTTGAATTTAGAGCTAACCTGGCTTTGTTGGAAATTGCCTGTGTGGTTTTTTCAATCCAATCGAAACCGATTGAGCCGAGCTCATTTAAGCTTTTGTTTAATGTGCCAAAATTTAAAGTGTCTAAATGCCCGGGTTCGAAACACAAAGATAGGTGGTCTTTGCCTTTTAAAAAAGGTGCTGTAGGCAACTCGGCCAATTTGTTTTTGTTGTAAATCGCATCTTTCATACGATCGGAAAGAAGTGCATAACCGTTCCCATATCCCGCCAAAAGCCATTTGTAACCACTTCCGATTAAAGCATCCAGGCCTGACTTTTCAAAGTTAAAATTTGTTGTGCCTAAAAATTGAGTGCCATCACCGATCAATAATAGATCAGGATATGTAGCTTTTAATTTCTGGATAAATTCATCATCCATTCTTAATCCACTAATGTATTGCACCATGCTAAATGCCAGTACAGTGGGTTTAAATTTTTCAATGGCAATGATGATGTTTTCTTCTAATCTTTCATCAATGGCTATGCTATTGTATTCAAAACCCATACTGATTACGGGATAACTCACAGATGGATATTCCTCTTCCAATAATAGAAAACGATGGTTTTTGTCCAATCCATTCAATAGAGTATTAAAACCGACTGAGAAATTCTGAACCAAATAGGTGTTTTCGGATTTTAAACTGAAAAGTTTAGCAATGTTATTTCTGACTTCGGTAATGATGGGCAGATTTTCCATTCTGAAAATACTTCCTCCGGCAATAAAGTCTTCATCGTGTTTAGTTCTCCATTCTGCCAGATTGGTAGATAAAATTCCTGAATTAGCTGTGTTGAGATAGGTACATGCTGTAAGGATCGGAAAAGATAGGTTCATGTCCAAAATTAAAAGAATTGTGCGTTAAAAAAATAAACTTTGGACTGAAATTGAATTTTATACAAACCTATGAGAATCACGTTTGTTAGATTTATAGAATCTGCTAATGTTATATGGAAAATCAAACATCAATACTGGTTACGGAACTTAAAAAATTATTAAATGGGGGCGGAGCACACGTAGGGTTTAAAGATGCTGTTGCCAATTTGCCCTTTAATCTTCTTGGCGAAAAGCCCCATAATTTACCCTATAGTATTTGGCAATTAGTAGAACATATCAAAATTGCGCAGTGGGATATGCTCGAATTTAGCAAGGATGGATCGCATCGATCTCCAAAATGGCCAGACGACTACTGGCCTAAAGAACTGGCGCCCAAAGATGAACATGCCTGGAACAATACACTAAAACAGATTGATGCTGATTTGAAAGAATTTATTGCTTTGTTAGATTCTTCAGATTTATATGTGCCAATTCCGCATGGCGATGGGCAAAGTATATTACGCGAAGCCCTACAGATTGCCGATCATAATGCCTACCACATTGCCGAAATTGTAGTCATCAGGCGTTTATTGGGTGCCTGGAAAAGCTAAAGGAAGTTGTCTCGTTTGGGACTGTACTTTGCCGCTTATACAGCCCGTTACTCATGTTTTAATCTACTAAATTTATCTGTCTGTTCTCGTAAAAATTGATTTAAAAAAAGATTATGTTACAAAACTCAAAAGCATTCAGCTCATTTTCTGTAGATGATGTACAGAAAGCAAAAGACTTTTACCAAGGGTTACTGGGTATCGAAGTTAAAGATAACCCAATGGGCGTAATTGAATTGGTTATTTCTGGATCCGCAAATGTATTACTTTATCCAAAGCCAAATCATGTTCCGGCAACTTTTACAGTGCTCAACTTTCCTGTCGAAAATATAGATCAAGCCGCCGATGATCTTATTGCCAAGGGAGTAAAGTTCGAGATTTACAATGAAGAGTATTTCAAAACGGATAGTAAAGGCATTTCACGGGGAAACGGAGGGCCGAACATTGCCTGGTTTAGAGATCCTGCCGGCAATATTTTGTCTATTTTAGAAACGGCCTAAGCCTGGCTAGACTTCCGAAGTTAGCCAGGCGCATTGCCATTAGCGCAAACTTCGGAAGTTTAGTCTATAAGTCCAAAACATTGATGGGCAATTTCATATTCTTCGTTGGTTGGAATAACCAGGATTTT